>ULIW01018674.1_pt1 | contig 13035 bp, 9 predicted proteins | sample 1950451 | NCBI WGS metagenome assembly ULIW01 (sample SAMEA4835452, study PRJEB28245) | human gut metagenome | biome: gut microbiome; material: fecal sample | place: Denmark | collected 2008 | reverse complement strand
GGGCGCGGAGAGAAATTGGCGGGCGGAAAAACCTACGGTGTGGGCGCGGGAAGAGAAAAACAAGCAGGAAAACCCATCATGGAAGCTTATCGTAAGGTTGCGGAGAGAAAAGTGGGCGCGGAGAGAAATTGGCAGGCGGAAAAACCCACGACGTGGGCGCGGGAAGAGAAAAAAAAGCAGGAAAACCTGTGGGAAGGGAGACAGGAATGCTGATAATGCTGTTGGTTTATTTATGAGAGATTTATCGGTATTTTCTGAATCGACCCAAGTACTTCAATTTAAGTTAAAAGGGAGTTTATTCGTGTTTGACAGGAGTTTCGTTATAGATTGTTTATTACTATGATTTTTACTAATTGTTATAAATACCATATTGTGAATATATTCACAATGTGGTATAATTTACATAAAGAAAGATATTATATCTTCAGGTAATGACAGAAAGGAGGAATAATAATTTAGTTAGGAAGATTATAATAATCTTTATAAATACGGACGATTAGGAGAAAATTATGTATAACGATATGAATCAAAATCAATATCCAAATCAGGGTCAATTTCAAAATCAATACCAATATCAATATCCGCAGCAACCACCGGAGTCACCGGGGTTTGGAGTTGCATCTATGGTATTAGGAATTATATCATTGTGCTTATCTTGTTGTGCATATTTTATTTCAATACCATGCGCAATAGTTGGAATTATATTGGGGTTGATAGGCCTGAAAAAACAGGCAGGTCGGGGAATGGCGACGGCAGGTCTTGTATGTAGTATTATATCATTTATTCCCGCGATTATTCTTATATCAACTGGAGCATCAATAGTTTCGTCGTTAAAAAATTTTTGATGTAACATTTATGGAGTATAGTTGTATTGTTTAATCAAATAAAATGAAAATATCAATTAAGAACTATTTGTTATTTGCTCTATTTTTATGCGTAGTGATTGCGACTCTGCTTATTAAGATATATGATATTGATTTGGTGAAAATCATACCAGCACATTGTATATTATATGATAATTATGGGTTTTATTGTACTGGGTGTGGAGGAACGCGTGCATGTATGGCTCTGATCCATGGTAATTATATAGAGAGTATTCGTTATTACCCTGCAATTATTTATTTAGTGGGATTATTTATCTATTATTTTGTTATGAATATAATTTGTCTAGCTAAAAACATGCATAAAATGATTGTGAAGCCTATACATTTTTATATTTTAATTGCTATAATATTAATACAATGGATTGTTAAAAATTTTCTATTAATAATTCTTAACTATCGTATTATTTCAAAGCAAAAGGAAAGAATTATAAAATAATTCTTTCCTTTTTTATATAGGTAAATTCTTTGCTACAGAATTGAGGTTATTTAAATGATACAATATCGTTTGGAGTACATTCTAAAATATTACATAATTTATTTAGGGTTAACATTGTAATATTTTTTCCTTTTTTTAAACTATCCAGAGTTCGATTATCTATTCCAGATTTTAAAAGCTTATATTGACTTATGTTCTTTTGCTCCATTGTAGTCCAAAGCGGAGAATAATCTATCAAAAGAATCAACCTTTCCTTTTTTATAGAGTATATCCAAATTGCTAAAAATAGCATATTGTGAATATAATCACAATATGCTAAAATTTTTATAAAATAATAAACAAGGGGAGCAGACTAAAATGAAAAAAATAAAAATATTTTTATTGGTTATGAGTACCATCATTTTATGCGGTTGTACAAAAAGTCAGGAACAGTATTCCAAGAAAATTACAAATGTTGTGGAGCAGTACAATAATGGAGATATTTCCTATGACGAAGCATCTTCAGAATTAAGTGCTATGTATAATAATGCAGATTCGGAGATGAAAACAAAAATTGATGAAGAGCAAGTGCTGCTGGATAAACTGAAAGAGTCAAAAGATGCTTTCGAATCAGCGAAAAATGCAAGTAATGTAAATAACTACAAGTTGTCAATCAAGAGCTATGCAGATGTAATTGCAGAAGATACGAATTATGAAAAGGCACAGCAGGCGATTGTAGATGATGGTAATAAGTATTTGGAAGAGGTACATAAATTAGGCGAGACATATATTTCTGAGGATAAATATGCAAAAGCAATTTCTGCATATAAAGATTCGAAGGATGTATATGATGATGGCAGTGCGGATACTTGGATTGCGGATACAGAAAGTCAGTACAAGCAGAATGTAGAAGCGCAGATTGAAAAGTGCGTGTCGGATGGAGACTATCAAACAGCAATCATAGATTACAATGAGTTGTATGATTATTTTAAGGATGAGACATACACTGTAAAAATAGCTGAGCTTGAAAATGAATGGGTAAACAAGGTTGTTGCAGAATCTGAACAGTATTTGAGCAATGGAGACTACCAAAATGCAAAGAAAGTTTTAAATCCTGCATTGGGACGTATAAAAGATGATGAAGAGTTAAAGGCGCAGGAAGCTCGTGTAGAGGAGTTTACACCGGTAAATTTATTTTCTCTGGATTCTTTTGCTGAAACGACAGGACAGTGTGTATCTGTAAAAAATTGGTCAACCGGAGACAAGACAAATACAGGAAATTCCGGTTATGTAGGCAAAAAAGTAAGTGTTGAGGATAATATGGGAATTGGAGATTTAAAAGATTATAGATATAAGACCATTTACAATATTGATGGAAATTATGATACACTTACTGGATTATTTGCAATAGACTTCGATTCGAAAGATTGTACCGCAGATAATTTTGGAGCACAGTTCTTCGTTTTAGGAGATGATGATATCTTATATAAATCCGATTGGATTCGGGGTGGAGATATGCCGCTTGAAATCAACTTAGATATATCTGGAAGAAATCAGGTCTCAGTAGGCGTATTTGTGGTTAATTTTATGAATGGTGGACATTTGACTTATACAGAAGATTTCTCCGTAGGCTTATGTGATCTGTATTTGAATAAAACATATGTGCCGAAAGGGACGAATGCAGATGGCGTATCAGGTGAGGCGGACAATGGTGTTTTGCCAAGTGAAAATGAATAAGATTGCATTTGGATGAGAGAAATGGTGATAACGTGTATTGTAAAAATTGTGGGAATTATATAGAAAAAGGACAGCCTGTTTGCTCGAATTGTGGGAGCGCGCAGGCAACGGCAGGAACGATAATAAAAAGGATACTGTTGGGCATGGTAATATGTGTATTATGTGTAGTGCTTTTTGCTGTCGCATATTTTTCATATATTGAGCATAAATATTCCGATGGCAGTAATATAACAAAATTTTTGGTAGGATCGTCGGGAAGTGTACTAGACGATAATGATCACATAAATGATATATATATTGAATCGGAGCAACAGATTGAAATCATATCTGTTTTTTATGAAAAATTCAATGAATTTTCAGCAATAGCAGATATTGATCTGGGGATTGGATATCTGACAAATGTTCAGGTTACATTGAAAGTTCCGATTTTAGGCTCTCGACAGACAGACGTGAAATGGGATTATTGCTATAGTCAAAAGAAGTATTATGCAGATTTAAAAGATGAGGAAAACACTCAGAAAAATTATACGGAATTTGAGTATAAAGTGGAACCGGAATTTACGGGTAGGGATATAATGAATTTTATTGGCGTCTATGATGCATACAATGTTATGCAAATGGGAGTAACTTCTATCACGAATACATATGACTCGTTTGAATATAGTGTTTTGTGGAAATATCCAAATGATGGACAAATACATCAGAATTGGGTAAGGGCGGAATTCGATTATGCGAATCAACAGTGGGTTTTGAAAGAACCAACAGCAAGAATGGATAATCTTTTATTTTCATTGATTAAAAAGGCAGGTACCTTCGAAATTGATACAGAATACAATCAAAATGATATAGTATATATTGATTTGGGAGGCGCGGGAGGCGCTGAAATAGAGGAATAATTAATATAATAAAAGGGTTCACTGTATATCTTCCGATAAGCAGTGAATCTTTTTTGTATAGAAAAACTATTTTCGAAAAATTATAAAAAACAAGACATTCTAGGAATAGGAGGATGTTTTGAAATCAATACAAAAATATAAAATGAAGCATTCCTTCAAAATGAGAAGAAAGGAGAAAAGCCATATGAGTACGATGGAAATTTTAACACTTCTTTTGGTTATTGTGTTTTTTTGGATTACATAAAAGGCAATAAGTAAGGATTATAAAAAACGTAAAGAGGATACCTCACGAAAGGTATCCTCTTGTATTACGCAAATAATTCTGCTATTATCGTTACGTGGAAAAAGTTACAGAAAAAGGAGTTACCTATGATACGCGAATGTAGTCTGGAAGAGATATCCGATGGACGGACATATAGAGAAAATGATATGGTGAAGGTGGATACCGCTGGGTGCGGTGGCTGCCATAAATGCTGCATGGGAATGGGCACGTCAATCATCTTAGATCCCTATGATATCTGGCTTTTGAGAAATTTCTCAGAAGAAAAGAAGCTTACCTTTGAACAGCTCCTTGCAACCGGAAATGTGGAGTTGAATATTGTGGATGGCTTGATCCTGCCGAATCTCAGCATGAAAGGACAGGATCGTTGTGCTTATCTTGATGAAGATGGGCGGTGCCGGATTCATGATGTGCGACCGGGAATCTGTCGGTTGTTCCCACTTGGGAGAGTTTATGATGAGAAGGGAGACTTTTATTATTTCTTGCAGACAGGCGAATGCGCTAAGAAGAACCTTGCGAAGATCAAGGTGAAAAAGTGGACATGCTTGCGATGCCCGGAGAAGAACCGGGAATTTGTCACGGCGTGGCATGCATTGATCCGCACAGCCGGACAGAAGATGGTGGAACATAAGCAGAGTGGCCGTGGCGAGAAGCTTCAGGAATTGGCGATGTATATTCTGAACGAATTCTATGTTGCGGACCTGCCGGAAGCCGCTTACGACGATACCGGAATCACAACAATCTACGAAAGTTTATGTAATAAGATAGAAAATGCAAGAGAATCTCTCGCGCATTTTTAGTAAGAGGAAGAAAATATATAATTGCAAAACGGGACATGCATATTTCCATATTTATAATTTGAAATTCAAGAATATGCATATGTTTGGAACTTAGAATTACTTAATGTTCTGGAAGATAAGCAGAAATGATTGAACACGATGTTCGATCAAGCCGCCATTGAGCCACGGATGGCGAATTGGCGGCGGTTTCGTGTGACGAGATAATGTGTGCCAGAACATTTAGTAATTCGTAGTTTCAATACATCGCATAGAATTGGATTTCAAATATAAATATGGAAGATAGAAATATCCATTTTGCAATTATATTGGAATTAAGGAGGAACAAAAATGCTCGGAATTATCGGTGCAATGGATGAAGAAGTTGCAAAATTAAAGGAAACTATGCAGGATGTCGCAGTCGAGACAAAGGCGTCTATGGAATTTTACAAGGGAACGATGAATGGCAAAGAGGTTGTCGTTGTCCGCTCAGGAATCGGAAAGGTCAATGCGGGAATCTGCACACAGATTCTGTGTGATCTGTATCATGTGGATGCTGTGATCAACACAGGAATTGCAGGAAGCTTAAATGCGAAGATTGATATCGGCGATATTGTGCTTTCGACTGATGCACTGCAGCATGATATGGATGCGACAGGCTTTGGATATGAGCCGGGCGTGATTCCTCGGATGGAGACATCGACATTTATTGCAGATGAGAAGCTGCGAAAGCTGGCGAAGGAGTGCTGCGAGCGCGTGAATCCGGATATTCATGTATTTGAAGGACGCGTGGTCAGTGGCGATCAGTTTATTTCTGATAAGGCGAAGAAAGAATTTATCCTGAATACATTTGCAGGCGACTGTACTGAGATGGAAGGTGCAGCGATCGCACAGGCTGCTTACCTGAATCAGATTCCGTTTCTGATTATCCGAGCGATCTCAGATAAAGCAGATGACAGTGCGACGGAGGATTATCCAACCTTTGAGACGAAGGCAATCGCGCACAGCGTAAAGCTCGTGCAGGCAATCGTTGCAGGATATGCGAATGCATAGAATAAGAGTTAATCTCATATGTGATTCCATGTATAAATAGAATCACATGTCGAATATAGAATCAATAAGAAAGCAGGTAAAATCATGGAGAAAATAGCAAGCTTTACAGTGAACCATTTGAATTTGTTGCCGGGCGTGTATGTGTCAAGAAAAGATAACGTCGGCGGAAATGTGATTACAACATTTGATCTGCGTATGACGAGACCAAATTATGAGCCGGTGATGAATACAGCAGAGGTGCATACGATTGAGCATCTGGCAGCAACTTTTCTCCGGAATCATAAGGAATACGGAGAGAAGATTATTTATTTTGGACCGATGGGATGCCGGACAGGCTTTTATCTGATCTTGGCAGGCGAGTATGAATCGAAGGATATCGTGCCGTTGCTGAAGGAACTGTATACATTTATGAGCGAGTTCGAGGGCGATGTACCGGGCGCGTGTGCGCGGGATTGCGGAAATTATCTCGATATGAACCTGCCGATGGCGAAATATCTGAGCAAGAAGTATCTGACGGAAGTATTGGAGAATATTTCGGAAGAGAGACTTGTTTATCCGGAATAGTTATCCACAATATCCACAAAATGCGCGTATTTGTTGCATTTTACAAAATGTCTTGAAAATCCCATGCAAACCTCTTATCATCTTAATTATAAGGTAAGGATGGAAGGAGGAGTTGTATGGGAGAAGAACAGGACATTCCAAGAAAACTTGAGTATGAGAGTTTGGCTGAGTATGATGCATTCCGTAACCCTTCGATCGTGGAGGAACAACCATTTTATTACAAAGGGATGAGCCGAAGCGAATATGAAAAGGAACTCGCATATCTCAATCAGAACCTGTCATCGTTTTATGAAGGTTCATATGTTCCGCTCTGGAAGCAGTCGTGGTATCAGTAGGAGCTTTGGCCAGCACCCGAAGATACAAAATAAGTCATTTTTTCTAAATGAACCCCAATATTTTGTAGGAATTTTATAAAAAGTATTTGATTTTACATATCAGTATGGTACAATGAATTATAATTGCGGACAGGTATAGTTTGACTTGAATTATTATGGAAAATGTATCGAGGATATAGAGAGTTTATAAGGTAGAGAGGTGTAACTATGAACTTTAAAGACAAGCTGGTAAGTAAATTATTGGATATCGGAAAGAAACACCGGATATTAGTCTATCCGATGCTTGCTTTGGTTGCGGTTGTAACTGCAATCTCGCATGTCATCTGCTGGGGACGCGGAAATGGCAAGAAGATGGTCGCATCAATTATGGTTGTGGCACTTCTGATCACGCAGTCGCTGTTCCTGACGTCATCCGCTGTAAATAATGGTGATGATGCAAATGCGGCACTCACGAACACTGCTACGGATGCAACCAGTGTGATGAACAGCGGGGATGGAGCGAATGATCCGATCCAGTTGCTTGATGCAGGCGGAAATGCCGATGTCGCAGACGACGGAACGGAGGATGCAGAAACAGCAAATGTTACATACTATGCATATACAACCTCATCTCAGACAATTGCCGGTTTTTCAAAGGCATGTGCAGTTGCAGACTCTACCATTACTTTGATGAACGATAATGCAGAAATTCTGCAGGGATTTGGTCTGGATGCAAAATATTTTACAACAGACGGAAAATTGTACAGCGATGCACAGTGTACAATGCCGATCGCAGGCAACCAGATGACCACGACAGAAAATGGAACCTATCAGGTATTTGTAAAGATTACAAGAACCGCATATACACTTGCATTTTCTGACTGTGGTGATCAGGGAGACGTCGCAAGTGTTACAATACCGACAAATGAGACAAATACCGGTAATGTGGAACAGGTAATGTCATTTGCAGTACCGGGATCAGATGCTACCTATCATTTCTATAAGAGAGGATATAAGTATATCAGTCTTGGAGACAAGACGATCGGTCAGAGTATCGAGGTGAAATCTTCTGATGTCCGTACGAACACGATTACGGTAAAGGCAGGTTGGGAGCCAATCAAGGACATGAAGCTGACATACCAGTTGTATGATCCATCGGTTGTAGGTGTGCTTGATCCGGTAGAGTCAGCCGATGCAGTTGTTGAGAGTGCAGCTTTTGCATATGGCGATACAGTCTCTATCATGACTTTGGATGAGAGTGCTTATATTCAGAATAAAGGATATTATTTCGCAGGCTGGAAGATCGAGGGCACGGATACGATTATTGATCCATCCCAGACAGCAACGATGGCTGCGACGACTGACAGTGGACTTGTAAAAGAAAGTGGTGCACTGACAGATGCAACGAATGTTGCACCGGTTAAGCTGATCGGTCAGTGGAAATATAAGGAAATTGAGCTGTATGTCGACGGCAATAAGGTCGATGGCAGTGATGCGGCTGTGACAGGCATGTACGGTACAGCTATGAACCATGTCATTACAGCAAAGTACAAGAAAGATGGCGCAGAGAGTGAGTCCATCCAGTTTACAAATGGTATGCAGGCGGTTACAACCGGACTTGGTACTTATGGACTTTCTGTAAACGAATCGGCAAATTCTTATACGATAACAGGTACACCGAACAATGTGACAACGGATGCACAGAGCTATACATTTACGGTGACAGATACGAATGACACAAGTAAGACAGCAACCTTTAATCTTGTGTTTGCTGTTGAAAAGCTTCCGGTTATCATTGGAGAAGTCAAGGATGCTTCCACAGGAGGAACTTTGACGAAGGTGTATGATAATTCGGATACTATCCAGGTGCAGACGACAGCGTCTGTCACAGCACAGGACGGCAGTGTACCGGATTGTATAACAAACGATGCGATTCAGGTAACGTTCGATGCAACCGCAAAGATGCTTGATACAGGAAGTGTGAAGGGCAAGGATGTCGGAACTGGAAAGACGATCCGTCTGACATCACCAAGATTATCTGGAAATAATGCAAACTGCTATGAATTGCTGAATGTAGAAGAGGGACACCTCGATGTGGCAAACGCAGCTACTGTAACGAAGCGTACCTTGAACGTGGAGGTTGCATATGATGTGGATTCTGTATTGTTTGGACAGGATAGTCCGGAATGTACACTGACGATTACGAATCCAGATAATATTGCACAGGGAAATAACAATGAAGAGCAGAATGCATATGCGGCAGATCCGAATACATTTATGACAAGATATCTTGGACTGAATAACAAGGATGCATGGGAGACAAACCGCAAGATTTATAGCAGCCCGGCAAATGCGTATTACTATATCCGTCCAACCTTTGCAAGCAACGGAAACTATGAAGTAGTTGTTGCAAATCCACCGAAATTCTCGGTGACAAGAGAAAGCTCCGATGGACATTTCTCCATCAAGGAGACTGCGGTTGGTGGATATTATCCAAGTTATACGATCGTGGCAACGAACGGATATGATATGGTTCGAATCCTGAGTGATGGCGAGGTTGATATTTCCGACACGATGACACGTGCACAGGCAAAAGCGTTGTTCAAGAACCAGTCCGCAGGTATTACGGCAGATGGTACTTACACGAACATCCGGTTCCAGTTGTACAATTCGACAACCGATGCAATCTCTACCATCTATACGGTGAAAGAGACGATCATTGTAGATACAAAGATTCCGGTTTATGTAAGCCATACAGTGGAACCGACCGGCTTTGTAAATCAGCTTGGGTTTGGTACATATTATCATTCGCAGAACAATGTCACAGGTATGACACTGACAGTTACATACCGTTCAGACGAAAGCCCTTGTGATTACCTGCATTATTATTTCGCAGGTGAGGACGCAAGTACCGTTCCGACCACGACGATGCAGACAAAGATGGTATCGAAGGGAAATGGTCTGTATGAGGCAACACTTCTGGTAGGAAGCGGCTATGCCGGACAGCTGGTTGTATGGGCAACCGATACAAAGCAGAAGGAGTCTGCACATACAAAGCTGGTATGTTATACAACGAACACTGATGCAAGTCTGACAGATAAATATTATGAGTGGATGGTTGAAGGAACCCCTCCAACTGCTGCGCTGAGCGTACAGGGAAATGGAGAGGCTGCGCTGACAGATAAGTGGTACAATACATTGGATGCAGCAATTGCAGCAACGGATATCGACAGTGGACTGGATGAAGTGACATGGAGTGTTGAGACACCAAGTACAACTGTGACAGCTACGACATCTGCGTATGGTGCCAATGCGACAAAGAATGCAAAGATTACAGATTATACATTCCACCAGATCATTACAGGTGGTGCATCGAATAATTACACACCAGGTGAGTATTATATCTCGGCAGTGGTAAAGGATAATGCAGGCAATACGGTAGATGTAGAGAAGCAGGGTCCATTCTTCTTCGATGGCATCAAACCGGCAGTGACATTGTCTGATGATGGAGAAAGCCAGACACAGTTCCAGTCCGATGTCACGATTACGATGGAAGCGACAGAGGGCGAGCTGGAAAGTGGTATTGACAGCATCGCACTGTACAAGGACAGCACAGGCAGTGAGCCGATCCAGACATGGTCTGCCGCTGGCGCGAAGAGCTGGACAGAAAGCTATGATGTAACAGAGAGTGGAACCTATATCTTAGTTGTAACGGATATTGCAGGTAATCAGTCTACCGAGCAGGTAACCTACAGTCATATTTCTTCGGAGAGACCAGACAAGCCAAGCGTATCAATCGCGAAGGGCGATAATGGTGCGATTGGAAATGCAGGCTGGTTGATCGAGGATAAGCCGAAGGTAACAATCAAGTCAACAACGGAAACAAGTGATAAGGTTCCGGTCAAGACATATTACAAAGTGATTTATACAGACGCAAGTGGAAAGCATGAATCACAGGATAGTTTTACTGGAGAGAGTTATACATTTGCACTGGACGGACAGGGTGATGTGACAGTGGAAGCGTGGGCAGTCAGCGAGGCGGGCTGTCAGAGTGATACTGCTTCTGAGGATGCAAAGGTTGATATTGATGGACCGGCTGTGACGATCACAGATTCTGTGGTTGATGCAAATGGGGATGTAACAATCAACTTCCAGGCAATTGATTTGATCAGTGGTGTAGATACTGACCGGGTACTCGTAAATGGCAACGCTGTATCGGTAACAGATACAGATGGCGTGGCAAAGGGAAGCTTCAAGGCAGATGGCAGTGCAACTTACACGATTGTTGCTTATGATAATGCAGGCAACAAGTCCGCAGAGGTAAGCTTTGAGCCGCTTGGACTGGAAGTAACACCGGTAACAGCAATCACAAATACAACAGCACATATCGAGGCGCAGGTAATTCAGGGAACAAACCCATTGTCAAAGAGCCTGTGCTATATCGAGTATAAGAAAGCAACTGAGACAAGCTACGATACCGTACTTGTCAATAAGACAGATACTGCAAGCGGAATTGAGATGATCTACAATTTCAGCAAGCTGACACCAGATACGGTATATAATTACCGTGTACATGCAGCGACACTGAATTCTTCTGAGGAGCGTGTGATCGAAGGAAGCTTTAAGACGCTGTCTGGCAATTCGACGACTACGATCTACGGTACGGCAACTTATAACGATTCACTGCCAGATGATGTGAAGGATAAGCCAATCTACATTAACCTGTACCGTGGCAATACGATTGTCGGCGGTGAGGTTGTAACAAGCGCAGACAATACACGGTATATGTTTACCGGTGTATCTGATGGAACGTATCGTATCGTTGCAACAAACGGTACTCTGACGAAAGAGGCATCCGTGACAGTTGCCGATGGCATGATCACCTATCCAGAGACCTATTCGACAACCGGAGGAATCAACTTTGTACTTTCCGGTCTGTCTACGGATGTGATTTTGGATGATGGCGATGTAGAGATTGCTGTGGATGGTCTGGATAAGATCTACAACAACAGCTACTACAAGGGAAACGTAACGGATGATGATCTTCGAATCGTTCAAAATGGCGGCCGGATCGATATTGCTTTGCATGCAAGCTACATCAAGGTAAGCGATGTGACATCCGAAGAGCAGGGAATCTTCGCAGATAAGCTTGGCAGCCGGACAGAAATTGTTCGTTATATAAGATTATACATCGTGAAAAATGTATATAATGAGTTTGGAAACTTAGAGTATTCACAGAATCTGACAAGACTGTATGAGCCTGTGACGATCTCCTTCCCATTGGAGGATTTGGCAGGTGAGAACATCAAGGTAGCATCGCTACATGCAGAGGGAACGGATTATTTGTTCAAGAGCTGGACAGATGCAAGTGAGGTTACACTGACGCATGATTATGTAATTATCAATACAGACCGTTTCTCAACCTACGCACTGTATCGTGTGACACAGCCGAAGACTTACACGGTTGTATGGAAGGACGGCGATGGAAATATCCTGAAGACAGAGACTGTAGAAGAGGGTGCTTCTGCAACACCGCCAGAGGGAACACCGACGAAGACACCAACAAAGGATTACACATACACCTTTGAAGGCTGGGATCAGGATTATACAAATGTCACAAAGGATATGGTCATTCTCGCATGGTTCTATTCGACAAAGCGTGATGATACAACGGAAGATCCTGGCACAACGGAAAATCCAGGTACGACAGAGCAACCGGGTACAACGGAGGGACCAAAGGCACCGAATGCAAATGTGACACCAGGTGGTAACGGAGCAAACGGTGGACAGAACACGTCAAAGAACCCAGTGAAGTATACATATATGGGAGCGACTGGTTCTCCGCAGACGGGTGATGCAACACCAATTGTATTGCTTGTATGTGCAATCGTATTTGCAGGTGCAGGAATCGTAGTTACGATCAAAAAGAGAAAAAGTTTCTAAAAATTAACAGTTATAGTTCTTCGCATACCGAACATAATAAGAGTAAGACAAACATGTCTTAATTTAAAAGTATGGAGGTAGATAATTATGAAGAACTCAAACAACACAACAAGCGTACCAGAGGCTAAGGAAGCTATGAACAAGTTCAAGATGGAAGTAGCAAATGAGCTCGG
>ULIW01014916.1_pt1 | contig 13037 bp, 8 predicted proteins | sample 1950451 | NCBI WGS metagenome assembly ULIW01 (sample SAMEA4835452, study PRJEB28245) | human gut metagenome | biome: gut microbiome; material: fecal sample | place: Denmark | collected 2008 | reverse complement strand
TCATGAATCCGATACGAAAGCAATTCATGCCCCGGTGCCAGTATTGTCCTTTTCATCCCATTTAATCCTTAATCCCTAATCCTTAATCCCTAGCCTTCACTCCCCAAATCTCAGTTCCTCGCCACGATAAGCATCGTCCACCATGCCGTCGCTATAAACGGGATGTCCGTTGGCAAAAGTCCTTTCCACTTTCCAGTTGAAGGTATGTCCTTCCAATGGGCTCCAGCCGCATTTGCTCAAAACTTTGTCGGCTGTCACTTCCCACGGGGTATCGGGGCGTACCAGCACAAGGTCTGCCCGGTAACCTTCACGGATATAGCCGCGCTCGTTGATGCGGTAAATTTGTGCGGGAGCATGGCACATTTTTTCAACGATGGTCTCGAGTGTGAATATTCCCTCATCTACCAGTTGCAGCATGCTGACAAGCGAAAACTGTATCATCGGCATGCCGGACATGGCCTTCAAGGCACCTCCTTCTTTTTCGGAGAGCAGATGGGGCGCATGGTCGGTGGCTATAACGTCTATCAGGCCGGAGTTGACGGCTGCACGCAGGGCATCGCGGTCGGCTTGCTTCTTAATGGCAGGATTGCACTTGATACGTGTGCCCAACGTGCGATAGTCACTGAGCGTGAAGAGGAGATGGGCAACGCATGCTTCGGCGGTGATATGCTTCTCGGAAAGTGAATAGTCATTGAACAGTTGCAGTTCCTTGGCTGTGGACACATGCAGAATATGCAGCCGTGCACCGGCAATCCTTGCCAGCCGTACTGCCAGTTCAGAGGATGCATAGCATGCTGCCGAAGAGCGGATGTAGGGATGCTTGCCTATGGGAATATCATTCTCTCCGGCAAACATTTCCTTATACTTGGCAATATTGTTCTTGATGGTTTCCTGGTCTTCGCAGTGGGCGGCAATCAGCATGTCTGTACCGTTGAAGATGTTCAGCAGGCTGTTCATCTTGTCTACCAGCATGTTTCCGGTACTGGAGCCCATGAATAGCTTGATACCGCAGACGCGGTGCTTGTCCAGCTTGCCGAATTCGCTGTAATTGTCGTTTGTTGCGCCGAAGTAGCAAGAATGGTTTACGATACACTTCTCGTTCAGCAAATCAAGTTTGGCGTTCAAGGCATCCAGCGTAGTGGTCACCGGATTTGTATTGGGCATATCCATGATGGAGGTCACACCACCTGCGGCAGCCGCACGGCTTTCGGTGAGGATGTCCGCTTTGTGGGTCAGCCCGGGATCGCGAAAATGTACATGGTCGTCGATGATGCCAGGCAACAGATAGCATCCGGTGGCATCTATGGTCTCGTCACAAGGGGCGGAGAGCGGTTTCCAGTTGGTCAGTACCTCTGCAATGCGCCCGTCTTCTATCACTATGGAACCTTTCACGGATTGTCCTTCGTTGACAATCGTAGCGTTATGTATCAATATTCTTTTCATATCTTCCTAATATTTGTAGTAAACCCCTATCACTCTATCACCCATCACTTCATCTCCTTATCTACGGTAGGATATTTATGGAACCAACTGTTCCATTTCAACCGAATCACTCCGAATACGGCTTCACCAAAAATACTGCTGTTCATTTTGGAGGTGCCCAGTTCGCGATTAATGAAGATGACAGGCACTTCCTTTACCTTGAAGCCACATTTGTAGGCGGTGAATTTCATTTCTATCTGGAAGGCGTATCCTTTGAAGCGGATACCGTCCAGATTGATGGTCTCCAATACCCGGCGGCGGTAACATACAAATCCGGCTGTAGTGTCGTGGATGGGCAGCCCGGTGATGAAGCGCACATACTTGGAGGCAAAATAAGACATCAGTACACGTCCCATGGGCCAGTTCACTACGTTCACACCACTCACATAACGTGAACCGATGGCTACATCGGCACCCTCTTCGGAGCAGGCGCGGTAGAGTCGCGGCAGGTCTTGGGGATTGTGGCTGAAGTCGGCATCCATTTCGAAGATATACTCATAACCTCGTTGCAATGCCCACTTAAAGCCGGCTATATAGGCTGTTCCCAATCCCAGCTTTCCTTTGCGCTCCACCATGAAGAGGCGTTCAGGAAACTCCTGCTGCAAGGTCTTTACAATGGCAGCCGTTCCGTCGGGCGAACCGTCTTCAATGACAAGGATGTGAAAACCATGTTTCAGAGCAAAAACGGCACGGATGATATTTTCTATATTCTCCCGTTCATTGTAGGTGGGGATGATGACAATGCTGTCTGATGTTTGCATACTTATAGGTAATGGGGGTTATAACTGGGAACAAATGTAATACATTTCTTTTTTATCTGGCAGCATTTTCACACAAATCTTGATTTTGCAAAGTTCTGGCACCACGACTCTTTCATTTATGTAGCTCCTTCTAACTCCTGACTATAAGGAATGCAGGTTAAATCAAAGAACCGTATGCTTGACTTTGAACTTTAGCCTCAATCTTTAGCTATTCCCGTTTCAATCATTAACAGAAAACATTCAAACTATTAAAGAAAAACTTTCGAAGTATAAAGGATAAAGTGGGTAGATATAGGGAGAAAAAAGTGCTCTTCAGTCTTGGTCTGTCTATCCCAAGCCTTGGGATAGACAGACCAAACCCTGGGATACATGTCTGCAGGCTGGGGATAAACTTTGTGTAATATAACTCCTGAATAGGGATTGTGCAGGCTGTGTTATTCATAATTGGAGGAAAAGAAGTTTCATTGCCTTCCCCGATAAATAGGGCGATACAGAAAAAAGGTGAAGGATGTGCAGGCTGACAGCAGAAAGATTATTTCAGAGAACATAGTTGCCGACAGGTCAAAGCTAAAGATTATTTGTGTATTTTTGCACCGAATTTATTTCGGTAGGATACCTTATGAGAGGCAATACCGGGGGAAAAAGCGCAAAGCAATGAATATAACTGAACTGCAACAATCTTATGCTTCCCATCCCAATGTAGAGGGGGTGTGCAGGCTTCTGAAAGATAACTCTGTCCGTCACCTATATTGCGGAGGTTTATATGCCTCTGCCGCTTCTTTGTTTTCGTCTGTATTGGTTCAGCGGGCTACTTGTCCGCTCGTTTTCATTCTGGGCGATATGGAGGAAGCCGGTTATTTCTATCATGATTTGACGCAGATATTGGGGACAGAGCAGGTATTGTTTTTTCCTTCTTCGTTCCGCCGCGCCATCAAGTACGGGCAGAAGGATGCGGCAAACGAAATACTCCGTACAGAAGTGCTGAGTCGCCTGCAAAAAGGAGAAGAGGGGCTTTGCGTGGTGACCTATCCGGATGCGCTGGCCGAAAAGGTTGTCTCACGTAAAGAACTTGGAGACAATACACTGAAACTGCATGCAGGAGAGAGGGTAGACATGAACTTCGTGACGGACGTGTTGCGCAGTTACGGTTTCGAATATGTGGACTACGTCTACGAGCCGGGGCAGTATGCCGTTCGTGGCAGTATTATCGACGTCTTTTCCTTCTCTTCCGAATATCCCTTCCGTATAGACTTTTTCGGCGATGAGGTGGAAAGCGTCCGTACTTTCGAGGTGGAAACACAGCTCTCGAAGGAGAAGAAAGAAAGCATCGTGATAGTTCCCGACTTGAGCCATAGCCTGGAAAAAAAGGGAAGCGGCGGCATGGTGTCGTTCCTCGATTTCCTTCCGTCGGACAGCTTGCTTGCCATGCGCGATTTCCTCTGGCTACGCGAACGCATCCAGACCGTGCACGACGAATCGCTCACCCCACAGGCCATCGCCGCCCGTGAGTCGGAGGAGAATGGAGCCATCACGCTGGAAGGCAAGCTGATTGATGGTGGCGAGTTCACCCTGCGCGCCCTCGATTTCCGCCGGATGGAGTTCGGTAACAAGCCAACCGGAACGCCGGATGCTACCGTCTCGTTCCATACTACGGTACAGCCTATCTTCCATAAAAACTTCGACATGGTGGCAGAGAGTTTCCGCGAATACCTCTCCCGTCACTACACCATCTACATATGCAGCGACAGCCTGAAACAGACCGACCGCATCCGTGCCATCTTTGAGGACCGTGGAGACAACATATCCTTTACCGCCGTGGAACGGACACTGCACGAAGGCTTTGCCGACGACACTTTGCGTATCTGCGTCTTTACCGACCATCAGCTGTTCGACCGCTTTCACAAGTATAACTTGAAGAGCGACAAGGCACGCAGCGGCAAGGTGGCCTTGAGCCTGAAGGAGCTGAACCAATTCACCCCCGGCGACTATGTGGTGCATACCGACCATGGTGTGGGGCGTTTTGCCGGACTGGTACGTATCCCCAACGGTGACACCACGCAGGAGGTGATGAAGATTGTCTATCAGAACGAAGATGTGGTGTTTGTCTCCATCCACTCTCTGCACAAGGTTTCCAAGTACAAGGGAAAGGAGGGTGAAGCGCCCCGCCTCAACAAGCTCGGCACCGGAACCTGGGAGAAGCTGAAAGACCGCACCAAGACGAAGATAAAGGATATTGCCCGCGACTTGATAAAACTCTACTCGCAACGCCGCGAGGAGAAGGGGTTCCAATACAGTCCCGACAGCTTCCTGCAACGGGAGTTGGAAGCCTCCTTCATCTATGAGGATACCCCCGACCAAAGCAAGGCTACTTCCGACGTGAAGGCCGACATGGAGAGTACCCGTCCGATGGACCGCCTGGTGTGCGGTGACGTGGGCTTCGGCAAGACGGAGGTGGCTGTTCGTGCCGCTTTCAAGGCTGTGGCGGACAATAAGCAGGTGGCTGTACTGGTGCCCACTACCGTACTTGCCTATCAGCATTTCCAGACCTTCAAGGAGCGCTTGAAAGGCTTGCCTTGCCGGGTGGAGTATCTGAGTCGTGCCCGCACCGCTGCTCAGGCAAAGGCTGTAGTGAAAGGGCTTGCCGAAGGGGAAGTGAATATTCTTATCGGTACCCACCGTATCCTGGGAAAAGACGTTAAGTTCAAAGACCTTGGTTTGTTGATTATTGATGAGGAGCAGAAGTTCGGCGTCTCCGTCAAGGAGAAACTCCGCCAATTGAAGGTGAATGTGGATACGCTGACCATGACGGCTACACCCATTCCCCGTACCTTGCAGTTTTCGCTGATGGGTGCGCGCGACTTGAGCGTCATCCAGACACCGCCGCCTAACCGCTATCCCATCCAGACGGAAGTGCACACCTTCAACGAGGAAATCATTGCCGACGCCGTCAATTTTGAGATGAGCCGTAACGGGCAGGTATTCTTCGTGAATAACCGTATTTCCAATCTGTTTGAGTTGAAGGCCATGATAGAGCGGCACATTCCCGACTGCCGTGTCTGTATCGGACACGGACAGATGGAGCCTGCCGAACTGGAGAAGATAATCTTTGATTTCGTCAATTACGATTACGACGTGCTGCTTGCCACTACCATCATCGAAAGTGGCATCGACATACCCAATGCCAATACCATTATCATCAACCAGGCGCAGAACTTCGGCCTCAGTGACTTGCACCAGATGCGCGGACGTGTGGGGCGGAGCAATAAAAAAGCTTTCTGTTACCTGCTGGCACCGCCTTTGTCCTCCCTTACTCCCGAAGCAAAACGACGCCTGCAAGCCATCGAGAACTTCTCCGACCTGGGCAGTGGCATCCACATTGCCATGCAGGACCTTGACATCCGTGGCGCAGGCAATATGCTCGGTGCCGAACAGAGTGGTTTCATTGCCGACCTAGGCTACGAGACGTATCAAAAGATTCTTTCCGAAGCTGTGCACGAACTGAAGACCGACGAGTTTGCCGACCTTTATGCCGAAGAACTGAAAGCAGACGGAGGCGTCATCAGTGGAGAACAGTTTGTCGACGAATGCCAGGTGGAAAGCGACCTTGAACTTCTGTTGCCTGCCGATTACGTGACTGGCAGCAGCGAGCGTATGTTGCTCTATCGCGAGTTGGACGGATTGACACTCGACAAGGATGTGGATGCTTTCCGTTCCCGCCTCGAAGACCGCTTCGGCCCGATTCCTCCCGAAACGGAAGAACTGCTGCGCATCGTTCCCTTGCGACGCCTGGCTGCCCGCCTCGGCGTGGAGAAAGTCTTTCTGAAAGGTGGGCGCATGTCCCTGTTCTTCGTCTCCAATCCGGACAGCCCGTACTATCAGAGCCAGGCTTTCGGTAAGGTCATTGCCTACATGATGAAGTACACCCGGCGTTGTGACCTGCGCGAACAGAACAACAAACGGAGTATGTTGGTGAAGGATGTCAAGACGGTAGAAGAAGCTGTCTGTGTGTTGCAGGAGGTAGTGGCAATGCAGGTGGAAGAGTAAACTGTTGCCACTCCTGCCACTAACGTCCGAACTGCAAGGCGAATCCCAAATTGAAGAAAGTGATGTTGTTTTTGAACCAGCTATGGTCTACTCCGTCATCATACCCGTCTGTGTTATAAAGTCGTGCATCGGGGTTGGCAAACCAGTCTGCTGTCAGGAAATCACAGCGAATCATGCCCGAGAGTTTACGGCTGATGCGGAACTCATAGCCTGCTGCGAAAGTTATTCCACAATATCCTTTATGGAAAAGGTGTCCGTTCCGTTCACCGCGTTTATATGTCCGTTCCTGATAGTTCATATACCCGATGCCGAACGAGAGGAACAGTCCTTGATTCCCGTTGCTCCACAAGGGCCGGTATGTGATGTTGGGGCGTATGCAGTGCAGATGTGCCTTATCCGGCAGGCGTGCCATGCGTAGATAGTCATATTGAAGTCCTGCGGCAAATAGGGGCGTGATGTAGTAGCGGCCTTCTGTCATCAGGTCATATCCCACCCGGTTGCCATTCTTGCTGAAGAAGTCGTTACGGTTTCCCTCTACATGAGGTAAGGATACACCGCCACCGAAGATGATACTGTAATTTTGCGGCAGGCATTCGCTTTGTGCCAGCAGACCTGTCGCTCCAATGGGGAGTAGGGATAGGCAGAGGAGGAGGAATCGTTTCATGCAGTTGCTGTGAGTTTCTTGGAAATATCGTATTTTTATCGTTTCCCGTATAGCTTGTCTATCAAATCCGTCCGTCCTATCCGGCGCAGTTCGTTTATGATGTTCCTGCGCTCTTCGGGTTTGTACCAGAAGAAGAATTGGCGTTGAGCCAGTTTCTCGCGCTGCGTTTTGGCACTGAATACCGGTTCCAGCGTATAAGGATGGAAGCCCGTGTACCATGCTTCGGTGGCAACGGTCATGGGAGTAGGGGTAAAGTCTTGCACTTGCTCCAGATGGAAGTCCAGTCGTTTGGTGATGACGGCAAGTTCCGCCATATCTTCCTCCTTGCATCCGGGATGGCTGCTGATGAAATAAGGAATAAGCTGCTGGCGTAGTCCTTCTTCATGGTTAATCCTGTCGAATATCTTCTTAAACTCACCGAACTGGCTGAACGGAGGCTTGCGCATGATGTTGAGCACGCGGTCTGACGTATGCTCCGGTGCTACCTTCAGGCGACCGCTGACATGGCGGGCAATGAGCTCGCGGGTATATTCCTGCGTACTTTTGTTAGTGTTCGGGTCCTTGCTCTGGTGCAGCAGCAGGTCATAGCGTACACCGCTGCCAATGAAGGACTTCTTGATGCCGGGCAGGGCATCTACGGCATGATAGATGTCGAGCAGCGGACGGTGGTCCGTATTCAGGTTGGGGCATACCTTGGGGTAGATGCACGACGGGCGTTTGCATTTCCTGCAGACGGCCTCATCCCGTCCCTTCATGCGGTACATATTGGCCGACGGGCCTCCCAAATCGCTCAAATAACCCTTGAAGTCTGGCAGCTCCGTGATGGCTTTCACCTCTTTCAGAATGCTCTCCTTGCTGCGGCTTACGATGAATTTGCCCTGGTGTGCGGAGATGGTGCAGAAGGCACATCCTCCGAAACATCCGCGATGCAGGTTGACGGAGAACTTTATCATGTCGTATGCCGGAATACGTTTTCCCTTGTATTTGGGATGGGGCAGGCGCGTGTATGGCAAGTCGAAAGAACGGTCGAGTTCAGCTTCCGTCAAAGGGGGATAGGGAGGATTGACTACTACCGTCAGCTTGCCGCTCTTTTGCAAGATGCGGGATGCTGTATATTTGTTGCTTTCCTCCTCGATATGACGGAAGTTGGCAGCTTCTTTCTTTTTATCTTTCAGACATTCTTCATGGGAAAAGAGGGTGATATCCCCTTCTTGTACCACTACTTCCTTGTCAAGGTAAACCATTTGGGGAATATCGGCGATGAGCTTTTTGAAGCTTGGGGCGTCCATCTGTGTCTGTTGGCGTTTCAGCCTTTCCGCAAGTTCCACCACCGGTTTCTCTCCCATGCCGTAGATGAGTGAGTCGGCTCCGCTGTCGAGGAGGATGCTGGGGCGTACACGGTCCTGCCAATAGTCATAGTGCGTCAGGCGGCGCATGCTTGCCTCGATGCCGCCCAGTACGACGGGGACATCGGGGAATAGCTTCTTTAATATCTGGGTATATACAATGGAAGGGTACTCCGGACGCATATCCGGACGTGCATCCGGGGTATAGGCGTCATCACTGCGCAAGCGTTTGTTGGCAGTATATTTGTTGACCATCGAATCCATACAGCCGGGACTGATGCCGAAGAACAGACGGGGACGTCCCAGTTTTTTGAAGTCGCGCAAGTCGTCGCGCCAGTTGGGTTGGGGGATGATGGCTACGCGCAATCCTTCTGCTTCGAGGATGCGGCCTATGACGGCGGCTCCAAAAGAAGGGTGATCCACGTAGGCGTCACCGCTGAAAAGTATTACATCCAATTCGTCCCAACCACGCAGTTCCACTTCTTTCTTGGTAGTAGGAAGCCAGTCTGTAAGGCGATATTCTTTCATTTGCACATTAAAAACTGTAATGTCATCCGTTCTCCGTCGTAAATCTCACGGAAGCCTATCTGCTGCTCGGAAAGATACTCTTTCATGTCATTGAAGGCAGCAGCGTCGTCCATGATGATTTCCAGCTTCTCGCCTTTTCCGGCCTCGCACATGGCTTTGATGGCAGGGATTAAAGGGCTGTAATGCTGTTGTCCGCAGGTGTCGATGGTTTTCATTTATTCTTCTTCTATGGTGTCTTGTTGGGAAAGCCATTGCAGATAGAGCTTGATGAGCTGTTGTAGTCCGAAGGCCTTCATGTTGTTGTGATAGATAACGTCGATACAGAGGTCGAGCAGGTCTTTGCTGTCTTCCTCTTGCGAGGCGATGAGGGAGCGGATGTTCAGTTTCAACTTGTCGAGCACGGTTTCGTCCACAATACCGTTGCTGTCGATGAGATGGCGGAAGAGGCCGTATTTCTCGATGGTGGCAAGATTCTCTTCAGAAACTTCTAAACTACGGGTTCCGCTGGGGTTGGCTTGTATAGTGTACATGATGTTTAATGTTTAGTGGTTAATGTTTAATGATTAATGGAAGCAAAGATAGTTTTTTCACTACAGATTACACAGATTTTCACAGATTATTTATAGGGATTGCTATTTTGTCTGTGTTAATCTGTGTAATCTGTGGTGAGAAAGCGGAGTATGGATGCCATAATTACATTTCTGGATGTTTCTTCCCGGATGCTTTCAAAAGGGAATCCCATGACAAAAGTGCGATAATCACTGCCTTGATAGGCTACGGCGGCGGGTGTGTTGCCGATGGCATAGGTCATGACTGGAAAAGCGGGAGACATGGGCAGGATGCAATCAGGGGAAGTGACCGGATAGCTTTGCTCATTCGGCAGGCGGGGAAGGGTGAAGGTATGCCCCAGTCCCCGGACAGCGATTTTGTCCCCGTCTGTTTTCAGAGAGTTGCCATGCCGGTACTTCAAGATATTCTGAATAAATTCTTTATTGCCCTGCGAGCTGTCCATATCGCTGCCTACGTAGGCACCGCTGACCAGGAGATGACCTCCCGACTGGCAATAGGAAGTCAGTATGCGCTGCATGGGCGAGGAGAATGTTTTGTAGTAGGTATTGCGTGCCGGATTGCTGGAATTGTCTTCTTTCTCAAGTCCGAGGATATAGTCCACTATCGGATAATCCTCTAATGAGAGGATGCCCTTTTCCACAGCCTCGTCGCTGCATGAGACGAAGCTGTAATTTCCGGCTGCCTGGATGGCTTTGCCATGTACGAAGGGGTAATCGAAAGTGTTTCCGATGATTTTCATGCCTTCGTATTCGTCACTGCTCTCTCCCAGACGTCGTCCTGCTTCCTTCCGGCTAAAATTCTGCTGGGCGCCGCAGAGGGAGATGTCATAGAGATAGGGTACGCCGGGATCTTGTGACAAGTCGAAGCCTGCCGCATCGGGGGTGTCTATAACGGCAGGCCCGCTGATGCGGTCGAATCCGTTGACGATAAGTATCTGTCCTTTTTCACGCTTTGCCTTGTAGGCGGCAAGAATTTCCGAAGGGAAGCTTTCGCCACCCCGGTTTACGGCGGTTACTTTAAAGGAATAGACGATGCCCGGTTCTATTTTTACGGTGTGGGATGGGGAGCTGACGCGTACGCCATTGTCAAATCCTCCACGACCGATACGTGTATATACAATGTATTCACGTGGTTTGGCAGTCGGCTCCAACGGGTCTTCCTCTCCTTGCCAGGAAAGCTCTAAAGTATTCTTCTTTTGACCGAAGCGGATGGCAAAGTGGCTGACGGGAAGGGGTTGGACAACGTAGTCTCTGCCGTGCTGGCTGCATATGTATTGCAGAATAGCTTTATAGAGCGCACGCCCGACGGTGAACTTGAAGTTAGGGTCATGTCCCAAGCGCATATCTGCGAAGTTCTGGTGCGACAACAGTTCTACGATGGTGGAAGGGACGGCGGGCAGGCGTGTTTCACTGTAGTTGCGGTTCCATAGGCTGCGGCGTGTCCAGTCTACGTTGAAGGTAGAGCGGATATCACGCTGCAACTGCGTTAGCAGAATGTCCGAAAGGTCACGGGAGGCATGGCGGTCTGTACCGGCATGCAGCCGGCCGTTGTTGAAGTTGGTGGTATAAATGCCGAGAGTGCCTATAATCTCATCTTCCTTACTGAAACCGGCATCGCTATGCAGGGCCATACTCATTTCAAAGGGGATGCCCAAACCTTCTTCCGTCGGGTTGAATAGTGATTTTCCTGCAAGGTAATTCACTGTACGGGAACGTACGTTGATGTCGTCGTTCATATCATTCTTTCCCTCATAGCCTCCATAGACGGGATAGGGCATGCCTGCCCATTGGGCAAAGTAGCGTGCGCCTTCCAGGTATCTGGGCAAGCCGCTGGTTTGTCCTCCGCGGGCAATGTTGCCCATGCCTCCTCCAAAGCGGACGGCATCGGCACAGACCACGCCTTTCTCTTTGCTTTCGTTGCTCAATACCACCATGCCATAGTCATTCCGGCCTTTGTCGAAAGTGAATGTGCCGAGGTACACCCATGTGCCGCCTCCTATTTGCTGGTTCACCTTGAACTCCGTGACGCCTCCATTGTGAAATACAAGATATTTGGCATCGCTTACGCTGCCCGGCAGTGTTTGGTAAGATACGTATACAGCATATTCTCCCGTTTCCGGAATATCGGGTACCCATTCGGCAAAAGCGTTGTCTTTCTTCTTTTCAGTTTTGGCAAAGCGTGCCGTGCCGGAGAGGAAAGGGTTTTCATTGTCTTGATAGACTCGTTTCCGTTGGGCAAATCCGGGTCGGGAGGTCTGTTCCCAACGTGCTTTCCGGCTTTTCACGTCCAGATAAAGGGAACCTTGTCCTCCATGTCCGCTCAGGCTACCGTCATTGTCTACGATGACTTCCTGCTTCTGCGTGTCCCTTTCGCGGGGAGTGAATACATTGGCTCCTGCATTCTCTAGCATGGGCAGGAGGTAGGGCAGGATGAAGGATTGGGTGAACTGGTCTTCTGTAGTGCAGAACAGCCTCGGGCGTTGCCATCCCCATTTGTCCTTGTCATTGATATAATATTTCCCGTGGCTTTGCCAAAGGGCGATGTGGCGTCCTTCCAGTCCGCGGGTGATGTCGTAGGGGCGCGAGGTACGGGTTACCCAGGGGGTACCTTTGTATTCCAGGTGGCTGAACAGACGTGCCTTGTCTTTCTTCCCTTTCCGGTAGAGGTTGGGGATAAGCTCTTCGATGCTCTTCCCGTCAGCAAAGACGGTGAGGTCGAAATAGTTCACCGGTCCTGGCAGGATTTGTCCCAGATGGCGGTAAATGGCATCAACGGTTTCAGGCCGTAGAGGCTGGTAGGCAAAGCGCTCGTTTGTATAGACAAGCAATTTCTTCTTCCGGAAGTCAATGCGGAAACTATCCAGCTTGCAGGTACCGATGTTGGCCGTATGGGTGGTGTATTCCCTAAAGAATGTCTGGAGGCGTTCTTCCACATTCTGCTCTAGTTCTTGTGCCGGAAGGAGGAATCCACACAAGAGCCATATGCCGGTTAGGATAAGTTTTTTCATACTGATGAAATATTGAAGTTGCCAATATCTGCTTTTACCAGACGGTGGTGCGTGCAAAAGTACATAAAAGAAAGCTTCACTGATGAGCGGGTTACTTTCTTTTTATTATTTTGCAGACATATAAGTAAGTCTTAAGAATTAAAAAGCATTAATCGGCAATCTTTTTCAGTTCTGTCAGTTCCGTAACTTTGTCCGGATAGAGGATGGCGTTGTGCGCAGCCATTTGAGCTGCTTTCTTATGGATTGGGTCCATTCCTTCGGGAGAATATGGGTTTTCTGTTACATTCTGATGGGTCAATGCCTCAAACCATGTGCAGGCAGCTGTATATCTGCCTATGGTTAAGTCAAGGTGGTATCCGTCCCTATTCATATGGTCGCCGATAAAGGAGGTACGTGCATTTTGTATGGCGGTTCCCGAAGGGATAATTTTCTTGATACCCACCAGGTTGGCGGCTTTCTTTACTGCATCCACAATGCTGGTGTACATTTTCATTTGGTTCTGGTCATAGTTTTTGAATCCGGTGTGGTTGGCATTGGTAGCATAAGCCCATGTCTGGTGCATCATTAATACGGTTTCCTTTCCAATTCGTTCCCTAATATAGTTAACCAATTCAGGTAGGGAAGCTTTGTAGCTG
>ULIW01010064.1_pt1 | contig 13120 bp, 26 predicted proteins | sample 1950451 | NCBI WGS metagenome assembly ULIW01 (sample SAMEA4835452, study PRJEB28245) | human gut metagenome | biome: gut microbiome; material: fecal sample | place: Denmark | collected 2008 | reverse complement strand
AGTTCCGGCAGACGGTCCGAAACAAGATTCATCAGCTGGAGCTGGCAATGCTCCGAATCGAGGACCAGGACTCCAAGGAGTTCAAGAAAGCAAAGAAGGAGTACATCGAGTACAAGAACCAATTCGTCAAGGAATCCGTTGCAATCTAATCTTTCATAGTAGGAGAGGGGTACAGGACTAAGGTAAAAGCCCTGGCCCCTTAGTATAACAACACTTTAATGATATGAAAAATTATGGTTGTCGGCTTACCTGAGAAAGCAATTCAGAAAGTAGACAAGGAATTGCTAGAATTACACAAAGAAGTTCTTAAGTCATATCTCACACAACGGAGTCTAAAGCACAAGTACCAAAAGAAATTCTTTAAGATATACGACCACTACATTACGGAGAAGAATATAAGAAGGTTTTTCTTCCGTTCTGCTAAGCTGTTTGTATATGCTTTAGTAACGGACCGATTGGATGAGATTGAAAACTATGTACCCGTAAAAGATAAGAAAAAGCATGTTTCCAGAAAAAGTAAAAAGCGTAACGCTTGATAAGTCCAGGATTACCTATTACCTTCAAACTCAGGGAAGGGTGCAAACCCACGCTGAATATCCCATAAACCCTGAATTATACCAGGTAGAGGATTTAGCCTTTGATTGCAGTGTAAGGTCTAATCAGTATCTTCCGGATTATGCAATCAAAGGGTATTTCAAGGTAGATGAGAATTTACAGCACCCAGTATTCATTGAGAATACAAATGGGCCTCACCTATTATATATCACGGGGATTCCCAGGAATCTTCCTGAGGTAGAGAGGAATAGGTTTAGGTTCCAGGAACATATTTGGTTATCATACTGGGAAGATAAGCATATAGGCTACCTTTTCCAGGTGGTAACTAGAGAACAAGCATTAACTCACTTAATAAACCGATAACTTACAAAATACAAAGCACTATGAAAACTCAGGAGTATGTAAAGCAATTCAAGTTGGACCGGGAACATTACAACTTTAACCGGGAGAAATTTATGGAGGCCTTCGGTCAGGAATTTAAGGACCGAATTGAGGCAACCATTACAGCCTGTAAAAAAATGCAGGTGCAGTTCACCTACGAAAAATTCCTCCATGCCATAAAAGAGCAACAGGATAAATTCTGGAATATTTCCAACAAGAAAGTCGGAGAACCTTTTTCGGAAGGTTTATTCTCGGCATTCTTTGCCTTACATGTTATACCTCTACGGGCAAGTCTTTTCCCTAACATTCATGACAAATTAGAGAAGAAGAGGAGAGAGGCAATTGAAGGGGATGCCAAGATTAAGGCAGAACTGGGGGCTGCTGAAAAGAAACGGCAGGAAATGGAAAAGAAAATGGGACCGGTTGTAAATGCTCTGATGACATACGCAGCAGCCAAAAGCTTGGCAAAGCAATCCAAGCAGGTGGGTAATAAACCCAAGGGAAAGAAGTAAATCCTAATAATACAAGACTCTAAAGTTACTAAGATTTTATGAAGACCATTTTAGAGATAGCAAAGTTGGTAGAAGATAAAATGGTAACCTTGTATCAGGAAGCCGGAGAAAATGAGGTAAACATGAGCTATTGCTTCAGACAAAGTTCTGTAACCATAGAAATGCTTTATCCTAAACATGTGCACAAGCTGCTATCTGAACTTTTAGCTATGAGTAACCAGCTTAAATGCGAAAGTCATATAGCAGATTACCAGCTCTCAATAAGCTCATCAAGATTGAAGGTAAGCCTATTTCAGTGATCCAGCAACCTGACTATCAAAGAGTTAATTCAAAAAGGCCCTTGCCATAATAGGGCCTTTTTATTTACTTATCTTGGGATTAACTATTAGATACCAAAACTTAACATTATGAAAGAACAAAAGATAGTTCCAAGGTTTCCAAGGGGAATGGGAGTAACCCAATTAGCTCTACAGGCTAATGCTGGAGATGATGAAGCTCTCAAGAATCTGACCAAGTTCATTATCCATATCTGGATTGTCAACAACGGGAAATTATGGGCAAAGGTTTATTCCGTAAATGAACTCGCAGATTTCTTGAAATGTGAACCAGCAATTATTCAGATGCAAATGAAACAAACGTTTCTAGACAACGGTTTATTTGACCGTAGCAAGATGAATGAGATTGCTGATTCTCTTATGGGAGCTTGCATATCATGGGCACTTGAAGACCGTATGGAAGTAAGCCAGCAGGTTCAAATACTCAGGGATTCTCAGGGCGGAAGATATGCTCCATTCATCACCTCCGAAGTCAATAAGGCCATTGGATTGAAACAGCAATCTACAACTTCTCTTCAGAGTTTAGTAAGGGCAGTAACTGGAGGGGGTACCGTGAATATCTTTGCTCAACAGAACAATCAATTCAATAATGGTGCCCAAGAAGAGCAGACTTTAACTAGAGATGAAGCCATGGAAATGATTCAAAGGGAGTTGGCTGACAAGGGTGGTATAAAGGAAATTGAATATGTAGAGAACCAATATGACTTCAAAGAACTACCTGTTGTAGTTGCAACCAAACAAGATGGCAACATAGTTGAGAAAGAAGGATTAACCATTAAAAACGGAGAACTCGATAGCGTAACAGGGGACTACCATGGTGCCTTAAAAGTTTTTGACGAAGACCATCACCAAATCCGACGAGAGATAGAAGAAGGAATAGCCTATGAAGAAGTAGACCCAGAAATCCAAGATTAGCCATTGATTTTTATTTGCATATTTGAAATATAATTATTAAATTCGTATAAACAAAAATCAAAAGGCTATGGATTTAATAATTAGACCCAGTAGCAATGACACTATAGCTATTGCTCTTGGTGGTAAATTAAAGGGAATAAAGGTTAAGAATTCCTGGGTAACTCTATATCTATCCCAAGATGACCTTTGTAAGATACAATATACCCTTGAAAATTATGATTATCAGGGTAAGTACTTAATATCATTCCTGGATAGATTTTTAAGTATTAAAAGTGAAAGTGAACAAGGAGAAGAGATTCAATTCAATCTATAACAAATACCTACTATGAAAGAAGTATTAAACGCAACTCAAGTAGTAAACCGAGTAAATCAACTTATCAATGAAGGTAAGAAGTTAAAGGTATTCGGTTTACCTTATCCACCTTATCAGGAAGACTTGGTCTTTACCGATGAGAGAATCAATCGGAAGGGTTGGCTATGCACCAACTCGAAGGTAACTTTATCAGCATCTGCCTGTGCTACCAAGATAAAGATACACACAATCACGGGTTGGTGCAACCTTTTCCAATATGTTGAAAACGGCAAATACATCGATACCCTCAGTGAAGACGGGAACTACGTCGGTATGCAGGTTATGGATGATATCTGCCCAGGAATGCTTCTGGGAGAGTCTCAGGAAGACAAATTGATAAATCTGGGTATGATTATAGATGTAATGGATGATGAAGATGAAGCTATTCGTACGGTAACAGTAGTTGGCACGGATTTCTTGGAAAGAAACTATCATTCATTAGCCAAAGAACCTTCAAGTTACTTTGTATTCGACAAAATCATGTAACACTTTTAGATATGCACACTAATCATCGCATAGCTCTTTTAATCAGGGCAAGCAGACTTTACTGCCACAGCATGTACCAGGAATATGAACCTAAATATTACTCCACAATCAAAGAAGTAGTTCTCAACTTTACTAACAAACTCTTCGGTACAAAGAGTATTGAGAACAAGATAGATATCAAGGTATTGCCTCTGTTTGAGGATAATTACATAGGGGTAAGTATAGCTATGGAGTTCCCTGATGAATCCGGTCTGGAGTTCGAGCTTTACAAGCAATCACTTATTCCGGAAGAAGATTACTACTACAAGCCGAGACCTATACCAGCTAAGGCCTAATAAATAAAGGACCATTAAGACCTCTTATCTAGAGGTCTTTTTTGTGTTACTAAACTAAACTTACCTTTATAAGGATTAAAATCTCTAGAACCTATTCCTACTGCCTGATGCCGAGAAGTTTTATTTGCATATATAATATATTATATCTATATTTGCATAACGAAAGATAAATAATAAACCTTAAATATAATACCATGGAAAAGAAAAGATTAAGGACTTAGCAAAAGGGGAATACTTTATCCTGAATCCCATCGAAGAACCCAATGCCTCTCAAGTATGGGTAAGAGGAGAATACATCAGGGAAGCTAAGAAATACAGTACCTACAAATGGGAAGACACTAATCATGAAACTCTCAGGAAAGGAGACAAGGAAGTTTACATAGGTTTTACCTTTTAACACTTACAACTATGGCACAGCAGAAAAGGTACAAATTGCTCATCTGGTCCTATCTCCACAATCACCTTCACAAAAGTATTCATGCTGCACATAGCATGGAGGTAGAACTAACCCGGAAAACTGAAGTTAGTGAATGGGTAGATGAGAATGATGAGAGTATTGCAAAAGCATACCTCATTTGACCTCTGATTTATATTTGCAAATATAGATTAAATTCATTATATTTGTAATATAGAAAAGAAATAAAATCGAATATTATGAAAGATTACAAAAAGGTATTGCTGGATGGGTTAAAGAAGTCGAGCAATGTTCAAGAAGAAGAGAGGGATTGCATCAAAGAAGCAATCAAAGAAACCTACCTTGATATGGTTGAAGAGTTGGATGCCCGATTAGGGTTAGAACTCTTTGATTATCGGGTAGAAGTAAGATACTACTCCGATGGAATCCCGGAAAGGTTCAAACATACTCTCTGGGTTAAATTCTCGGATGAGACCATGCCCAAGATGTCTTTCAGAGGGGCAATGCAACAGGTGGTATCTATCCTCTCAACTGGAGATGATGAAGTAAAGATTATCAGTCATAACACTGGACTCAAAATCGAGATAGTAGCATGAGTGCATTCAATAAGATACAAAGAGAATACAACTGGGTATGCAAGCATATCAAAGGGCCTTTGTATAGAATAAAGATGCAAGAGCTATACAATGAGGCTAATAAAGCTATCCTCGACCCAAAGTTAACTCCAGAACAGAAATTAAAACTAATCGGTATCAGAGATACATTAAAGACAAAACTATGAAAAAGAAAGAAGAACAAGGGTGCTTAAGGCCCCTACTGATAGCCATTATATTAGTACTGGCAGCGACGATTTGGTATCAGATATCCTACCAAAGTGAGGAAAAGAAAGAGCCCGAGACAAGGCAATTAGTAAATCCCGACGGGAGCCTAAAATTTGAAGCAGTTCAAAGATTGGCTCCCGATTATATTGATAGCCTCAAAAGAGCCGGTGAAATTGAGAGATGGTTAAAAGAACACCCTCAGCAAAACCTTAATATTCATATAACCATCGAAGATGAACGCTGGTAAAGGCCGTTAATATTTATTTACAAAAATAAACCTTAAATTTAATAAGCCATGAAAAACATTTTAGTATCTTACACTCTGCAAGAAAAGGATGAAGCCACAGGAAACTACATCTCAGTAAATCACAAAGGATATATTCAACACTGGGACTGCTGCCCAACCTACATAGAAGCCATAATCCTCAGTATCGAAGGAAAATTCCACTCAGTCTCAATGGATAAAATCTGGGTAGAAAAAGAAGATATGCCCCAAAACAAAGAATAACCATGAAATCAATAGAAGAAATCATAAAGGAGTTAACACCAATAGAAAAGGTACAAACCTTAATATCTATGATAGATACTCCCATGGGGCAGGAGAAAATATCCCAAGGGTATAATCCTCTTGGCTCAATCCTTAAAAAGAAGACTACCCACCCCCACCCCAAACAAGAATAAATACAAATATTCAAACAATCCTTAATATACATATACCTATATAATATTCATTAAGGAATACATATAATATAAACCATCAATCATATAAGGCTTTTAGGATTGGCTTTTATCTTAGAAGCCTTTTAGTTTGACCCTTAGGATAGGGCAAAAGTTAACAATCAGTCCTTGTGACCGATCCGGACAACGAAAAAGTCCAAGGGCCATAAAATCAGGTTAGGGCAAATTTTTGGGTAGTGGGTAAGGTAAGGCCTTACTGTGTACCCTAAGAGCTCTGGAGCTATCTATGTTACTATACGTATTAGCTAAGTCGACTTAGGGCCCTAAGACCAGGAGCAATGCCTTAAAAGGCACCTTTAAGGTACCCAAACCCCTACCTTATTCAAATCTATATATATATAAGTCTTATTAAGGATAAGGTTTAAGGCAGTAGCTAAGGCCTTTTCGATAAAGAGACATTAGGCCCCTGACTCTTGATATCTACAGCTTGACTCTCTATTCATATTGGTACACTAATGGGTACCCAAGATGGGCCTTAATCCCAAGCCTTAAAGAGTACAATCTATATTATATATATATATATATGCGAGTCTTTTAGGGGATTTTGGAACAGGTGTCTAAAATCGATATGCCAGGAATAGAGTATTGGAGATTTGATTTCTCAAGTTAAGGCTGGTTTAAGGCACATTTAGGGTACCTTTTAAGGCCTTTTAGGGTATGTTAAGGTACCTTAATATAGCCTTCATATTATATAAGGATTGGCTTTTAGTGGCCTTTGGGATTATGGCCTTGGGCCTTCATAAGGCCCGGTATATTTATTTGCATATATAATATATTATATCTATATTTGCATAACGAAAGATAAATAATAAACCGATAAATAATAAACCATAAAACATTTAAGGCCATGCTTAATTCTAAAGACTTCACCACTGCCCTAGAAATTATCTCCAAACACCATTCAACCGAATTGGTAATTAATACTCCTAGCAATAACTTCGTAGGGTATATAGGGCAATCCAAATTTAGGTTACACCTAAAGAAATGCGTACCCGCCGTAATTAATAACCTTATTAAGGAAGGTTTCATATTAAGAATGGGACCCGAAGGATTAGAGGTAGATAAAATCTAGCCTTAGTTAAGGCCCCCAATTATTATTTGCATATATAATATATTATATCTATATTTGTGATGCAGTATAACAAATTAAATAAATAAAATTATGGACAAAATTATGAATTACTCGGTAAACTCTTTTAAGGTTTGTATTTATAAGGTTAATCCTGATAGTTGGATTATCAGGGCCTTGGAAAATAACGGATATAACCTTGATAACTGTCTCGAGTTGGATTACTCGGCGGGGTTTATTGCAATCGAGGTATATAAGGATGATTTCGATTGGGTATGCGAACTCTTGGATTATACTGAGAACCCGGATAACACCAGGGAACAGCTGCTCGGGTTTTATAACTATGCTCGGACAGAGTATAAGGACCTGGAAGGTTATCCAGAATATATTTAGGGTAGGGGGGAGTTGGCCCCCCCCATTTGCTTTCATATTTCTTTCCGTTAAGGCCTGCCAACTCAGGCCTTTTTTTATTTATGAACTTATAAGGCCTTTAAGGATTCAATAAAGGTACCTTCTAGCACCCAATAAGGCCTTATACCAATATGCCTAAGGTATAAGGCCTTATATCGCTTTTAGTGGCTTGGCTTATAGGCCTTTTATAATAGGCTGTATTGGTACCATTAGGTACCTTGCCAAAGGACCTTTACTAAATTTCCTTTTAATCGGAATTAAATGAAAGGTGTAATTTAATGCAAGCAGGGTATATCATAGAAGTTTATAATTAACAAGCTGGAGAATTAGTTATTTATAAAATAAGAATATTCTAGATTCCTGAGGACTAAGGCCGAAAATTGAAATGAACATTAAAGGCCTAACCCAAGGAGTTAAGGTATCTCGGGGTGCTAGCTAAGGCTAAGTTTTAATCCAACCTTATACTAACAAACCATCATACTAACAATAACCTTATAACCGACTAACCTTATACTAACAAACCATCATACTAACAATAACCTTATAACCCTTAAACCCACTAAACCCACTAAACCCATTCACCCCCCCCTCATTAATAGGCATAAATTATCGTAATTCGTTCTATTATAGGAAAAGATAGTCAAAATTAAGGGGTCTAAAATTTGGTAGTTAAAGATATTATTTGTATCTTTAGGTATCTGTAAGGCAGATAAGAACTAACAAAAGTTAAACAAATTAAAAAAATTTACTATTATGAAAGCAAATGAAATTTTAGCAATCGGAAATGAGATCTTTTCAACCAGTGAAAGAAAATCCATTTATCGCAAGGAAATTTTTGTGGAGTGTAAAACCGACAAAGAGAAAAAGAATTTACGAATGAAGCTACGTAAAAAATTAGATGCCTTTATCGCTGAATTTATTGCAACCTCTAAAAATGAAGAGAAAAGAAAAGCCTTGAGAAAAGCGTGGCAAGAATATGCAAAGCAAGTCTATATAAATACTGCTTGTATTGTCGATGCAAACGCTAACACAGAAAAAAGGGACACTATTAAAAATTTCCTGCTTGCAATGAACGAAACCGAAAAGAAAAATAAATAAAGTTAAACCCCTTAAAATTTAATGTTATGTTACTTAATTTTCAAAATGTCGAGGATATACTAAGAGTATTAGACAACTTAACCCCCTATGAAAAATTAGAATTAGCAAGTAATATTTACATGGGTCGTAATCAATCCGACTTCATTGACAGCAAAGGAAATTTTTTTGAGGAGTTAGATGAAGAATCAGAGATAGATAATTTTTATGAAGAATTAAATAATATTTTTATAAATATTTATAACACTCATAAAAAAGTAGAAAAATACTTAATTCGAAAATTACAAGAATCGTATAGATATTTTGATATCGATGAAAAAGACCTAGATAAAATTGACCTACAATATTTAGACGACAGATGCGCTGAAATTTTCGAATATTAAAAATAAATAATAAATAGGGGACATAATATGTCCCCTATTTTTAATAAGATTTAATATTGCGATAAGGACACCGTGGCCCCTTTTTACTGCCAGATGTTTTTGAAGACCTCATGATAAGACTCTTTAAGGTACCAAAACCTTTTTACTACTAGCCCCCTTAGGCTCCTCGTGATAAGCTCTTCCTGAAAGGCCCATACCACATAATCACATCCCCCCTCTCCCTACACAAAATGAAGAACCCATCTAAAGGCTCTTCATAAAATTTTCCCAGGATATTTTTAAGGCTCCAATTATAAGGCCTATGATTTAGCCTTATATATCCTTTAGATTCTTGATTACTTGTTCAAAAGAACGTACAAAACCAACTCTCTTCCTTAAGTACTTCTTTGTTCTACCAACTTCTTGGTAAAACATTTCCTCTACTACTCCACCAGCAGCATAGAACTGACCCGGAGTATAAACTTTTACTGCCATATAGATATTTTTATTAAGGTTCCCAAATATCGAATGTTTGACCTTCAGCTGTAGTTATTCTTAATGAATAATGTTCTCTTACTACTCTTAGCTTAGTAAAGGTTAGGTCATGTTTACGGTATACATATTCCTCTAAGGACAATATCTCATTTTCAATATTACCCTTTAATTGACCACTGAACTTTTGGGTGAATCCCTGAGTAAGATTATTTATCTTACCAGTGAGTTTATCCCGTAAAAGGGAAGGAATATTCCCGTCCAGTATTACTTTCTCTATATAGGCATCCCATACGGGAATATCCTTCTTCTCTTGGTCACTAACCCTCGGGAGAATTATCTCAGTGTTGATTCGTCTTCTTGCCATTTCTGAAGAGTACGTTGAATGTTAATATAAACAGCCCGGTTACTACTGCCGGACTTACCGCCCAAATAAGAAATAAAACTCCATACCTTACTGGATTACTGGCTTTCCTTAATGGAGTTTCCTTGATTACACTTATCAGGAAGATACAAAAAATAAACCCTAAAACATACATGATGAGTAGGGTATAACCCAACCAAGTCGGGGGAGTAGCTGTTAGCGTATTATACATGATATAATGATTAAGCAGGTGATGCAAATTATGAGTGTTTGTATGGCTTCTTTCTTACCTTTGGACCAAGATTCATTACTTTCATACTCTTTATCAAGTCCTTTTAAGGCTTTCCAAATCATTCCACCGCTATATGCAGTGTAACTAAGTATGTTAACTATGGCCAAATGTAAGATGAATCGTATCATATATCTCCAAGTTTTTCGAGGATACGGCTTATTTTAGCCGCTGCATACCTAATAATATTGGTATCTTCAATACCTTTCTTATTGATAGCGGCCAACTTGTCAATACCTCGGGTTAAAGTTCTCTGAGCTATCAGAGTTTTGTACTCTTCTTCATCGAAAACTTCGATTTTGTACTTCGAGTTGAGAGGATGAAGAGTTCTATCAGTCTTGATACCATTCTCAAGGATGTAAATTCCCTTTTTCCTCTCCTTAATTGCCGTCTTTTCAAAGAAGGCAGGTCCTGTTACCAGTAGTAAATCACCAACTTTCATAGGTTTTGTTATTATTTTATGCAATATAATATAGATTATTCAACTTCCTTCAAGTATTCAGCTATAATAGGATCTTCACCTCGTATAATCTTACGTAAAGGACGGTAGCTTTTAACTTTGAATTTAGATTGAAGTTGTTTAGTAGTCCAATTAGGATGTTTTTGATAGAATTTATAAATCTTTATCTTGAGTTCGTTGCTATATTTAGATTTTGGATGTTTATCTCCGAATACTCTATAATAAGGGTTTTTATCTCCTCGTTTATCCCCCGGCTTCATTCTACCCTCTCTCACAGCTTTTTCAGTATTTTCTTTGGGTGTACACCAATATAGGTTACTTACCCTATTATTTAGGGGGTTATTATCCTTATGACCCACATAAGGTTTATTATATTTGTTAGGTATATGAACTTTTGCTACTAACCTTGAAACCGAACGTATTCCTCCTCTAAAATAAAAATAAGCTCGACGGTATTTATGATTCTTGGATAAACTGTGGTATATCCTTAACTGTACCCAATTATTATTCCTTAACTCAAAGATATCACCATCAACACTTACATATAATCCGGGCATCCAGGGAACATTCTCTTTCATCATAAAATATGTTTTAGAACAATAGCAAAGCTAGTTCTTTGCAAGACCTTCCGGTATATATTATAAAATTCTATTTTCAATGAATGTCTTAGGTATCTGTGGAGCCCAAGGAGCGCTTCTTTTTGAGTTTAAGGAACATCTTATAGCCAATGTAGAGCCAAGAGCAGTATTTCACTCCAAAAAAGAGGAGCAATGGAAGCTCAATTTTGAAGATATACCGTTTGTAAGGAGCCTTGAAGAGGTCAAAAACACCAAAATTGACCTAATACTCGGTTCTCCCTCATGTGGTCATAGCTCGGTATTCTCCTATTCCAGGAAAAAATCCCTGGGCAAACCCCGGGAAGATGTTACTCTTAATCTGTATCTTTCTAGTGTTAAGAAGTTCAAACCCCCAATATTTATGCTTGAGAACCTCCCAAAACTTCTGGATTTTATCCCTATCGGGGAATGGGAACATAATTTACCCGATTACAAACTTATAGTGCACTGTCATCCTGTTACGGTATTTGGTAATTCTCAACAAAGTAGGAAACGTTTGGTGTTAATAGGAGTCAGAAAAGACTCCAAGATCAATCCTCAGATCTTTGATCATACTTTTAGAGTTACTAAACCCAAAAATCTGTGTCAACTGAAGAAAGGAGTAAGGAGAGACATAAACTATAGAGAAGCTGACGATAAAAAATTGGCCATGTATCATTATGCAGATAAGTCAAAAACTACTTTGACAGTAGCTCAAGTGAGAAAGCTATGGAAAACTGAGTTCAAAAATGATTACAAATGGCCCATGAGAACCCAGAAGATGAAGACTCTTCCTGGGGTATACCGTAATAGAAAAAGAAGTTACCCATTAACCGTAAGACCTTCATCAAGGCAATTTAATCCCCACGGTAGAATAATGGGACTTGATGAATATAGGGTGATTATGGGTTTTCCCAAATCATTCAAGGTATATTTTGACAATGCTAATCCGACTTATTGGTTGAATAAGGGGAGAAATACCCTAACTAAGGGTGCCGTATATGAGAATTCATTGTGGTTAAAATCCTGTTTACAAAAGGCTGGTCTAATATCAAAATGAATATCCCCTATCGCGTACGTATATGCGCAGTTATTGAGTATTTTTCTTTAGAAAAATACGAAAATAACCTCCAGCTTGCTGGAGTACTTAGCTTTTAAGTATTAGCTTTAAGATTTACTTTCTTTAACCCCCCTATAATCCCCCCTAATTGTTTTCATAAACCCTGAACCATGAAAAATGTAATCCTAACCTCGGCCTTCATATTTATGGCCTTAACAATATTCTGGTTATGGAACCGAAATTCTGAATTAAGTCATGACCTTAAAAATTCTTCTAGTCGGGTTGATACTGTTGTGGTTAATACTCCATTTGTACCCAAAGTTGAATTCCATAAGATTCAATTACCCCGAATGGTATTCCTCTATCAGATAGATTCAGTACCTATTGAACGTATTGAATATGTTGATAGAGTAGTTACTATCATTCAGAAAGATTCAACCAAGATTGAATACAATGAGTTATTTCTAACTAACTATCCAAAGGCTCCAAAGTTATTGCAGATACTTTCAAATCGAGATAAGCTATCTATCACTACATTCAATACAGACTGTAGAGCAGCTACAGAAGAATATACAGTCAACTATTCTCGATATCAGTATAATTACCTGGATGGAAAATTAACCTATAAGAAAACACCTTTCCTTAAAAGATTCAATCCAGTGATTCAATATACCTTACGACCAGTACATAACTTCCATGATTTAGATTTAGGCCTGAAGTACAATACCAGTAAATTTAATTATGAGGCTGGGTTGAATATCAACTATTATCCCAAACTTCGGGACAATTTAGGTCTCGACCCATACCTAAGAATTTCATACAATTTCTAACATGGCAAGAAAAAAGACCTTAGTTGAAGATGCAAGTCTTACACCCGAACAACTTAAGACCTTGGTTCGAGTGATGAAAGACCCGTTCTTCTTCTCTACTTTCTGCTACGTGATTAACCCCGTATTGGGTATGGTAAAGTTCCTTCTCTATCCTTTTCAGAAGGCAGTTCTTTACCAATTCATGCTCAATAGGTTCAATATCATCCTAAAGTTCCGTCAGGCTGGTATTACTGAGCTAATCTCTCTC
>ULIW01012598.1_pt1 | contig 13355 bp, 12 predicted proteins | sample 1950451 | NCBI WGS metagenome assembly ULIW01 (sample SAMEA4835452, study PRJEB28245) | human gut metagenome | biome: gut microbiome; material: fecal sample | place: Denmark | collected 2008 | reverse complement strand
CGTTTTTTTGAAAGGTCAATGTTAGTGCAGTTGTACAGATACACTCACGAAATTATTAATACCTTGTCAGTACGGAAAGTGTTAGTGGCGGTGTTGGTGATACGTTTTACAGTACAGCTTTAATAACAATCAGTTCATCTACATTTCGAATCTGCCACCGCTGTTCTATCTGAACTGCGGTGGCAGACCGGTTATAACAAGAGCCTATAATCCTGATAATTACTTTTCTTCTTCATCAAGCAGATTGGTCATACTCTTAAGGCTGATTGCAAGGGTTGAAGCATTGTGGAACAGCGCCGAGGTCGTCGGTTGGATTATTCCGCCTACGCCGAGAAGTATCAGCATAAGATTGAACGATACGATAAAGCGGTAATTGTGGTGAATCCTTTTCATAAGTTCGGAACTTATTTTTCTGAGGGTTACCAGCATATAAAGGTCTTCGGACGATACCGTGATGTCGGCAATCTCCTTTGCTATGGCGGCTCCGGTATTTATGGCAATACCTGCGTCGGCTTCGGACAGTGCGGGAGAATCGTTTACTCCGTCGCCTATCATTATTACCTTTCTGCCCTTTTCGTGTTCACGCTTTATGAAATCAGCCTTATCCTCGGGGAGAACACCTGCGTGGAATTCGTCAACGCCGACCTTTGCCGCTACCGCCTTTGCGGTCTGCTCGTTATCGCCCGTCATCATAACTATCTTGCTTATACCGCAGTCGTGGAGCGCCTTTATGGCGTCTGCCGCTTCAGCTCTCAGCGGGTCTGATATGCAGATTACTGCGGCAAGCACACCGGATACGGCAAGATACAGGTGCGAATATTCGCCCGACAGCGAATTGAAAAGTTCTTCGTCACCCTCGGGTACTACACAGCCCTCATCTTCAAATACAAAGTGAGCGCTGCCTATGATAACCTTCTCGTTTTCCACCGTACTGGATATACCGTGTGCTACGACATACTCCACGCTTGAATGATATTCTTCGTGGCTGAGTCCCTTTTCCTTTGCGGCGGCTACTACGGCATTTGCCATTGAGTGAGGATAATGCTCTTCAAGACAAGCCGCAAGACGCAACATCTCGTCAGCATCTCTGCTGCCGAAAGGAATTACTTTTTCAACTGTAGGTGCGGCATAGGTAAGCGTTCCTGTCTTATCGAACACGATGGTATCCGCCTCGGATACAGCTTCAAGGAACTTACCGCCCTTTACACTTATCTTATAATTACTGCACTCACGCATTGCCGAAAGTACGGCTATAGGCATTGAGAGCTTCAGTGCACACGAGAAGTCAACCATAAGCACAGCCAGCATCTTGGTTACGTTACGGGTCAGAAGATAAGTAAGTATCGTTCCGCCGAGCGTATATGGAACAAGTCTGTCTGCAAGCCTTGACGCTTTATCCTCAGAAGAGGATTTGAGTTTTTCGGACTGCTCTATCATCTTTACTATGCGGTCATATCTTCCGCCACCGAGAGCTTTATCAACGCATACGACACATTCGCCCTCTTCTACTACAGTACCTGCATAGACATAGCTTCCCTCGCTCTTTCTGACAGGGAGAGATTCGCCTGTGATGGACGCCTGATTTACCGTAGCTTCTCCGCCTGCAACCTTACCGTCAAGCGGTATCATATTACCTGTGCGGACTACTATCAAATCACCCTCACGCACATCATTTATAGATATGAGCGTTTCGGTGTCGCCTGTTTTTACCCATACATTTTCAACGTTCAGCGACATTGCGCCTGCAAGATCAGCCACCGACTTCTTATGCGTCCAGTCCTCAAGTATCTCACCGATATTAAGCATGAACATTACAGATGCCGCGGTCTTGAAGTCGCCTCTTAAGAGCGATACGGTCACCGCAGTGGCGTCAAGTACGGCTACGGACAGTTTGCCGCTGAGAAGCGCTTTAAGTCCGTGCTTTATATATTTCCACGACCTTATCACAGCGATGAACGCTCTTATCGTAGCAGGGATAAATGTTTTTGAAATGAAACGGGCAATTACCGTCATTACAAGCTTATCCTCAAACTCACGGTTGAGCTTTCTCGATGTATGGTCGGGAACCAAGCACATTTTCTGAGCCTTTTCAAAAGCAAAGGCGGCAAGCGCTTTAAGCACCGCTTTTCTGTCGGTGAATACTATAACCGCATCGCAGGTACGGTCATATACCGAAACATCGGTAACGCCGTTTACGGCACGGAGGTAATATTCAAGCACATCGGCATTGTCGAGCGACATTTTTCCGCAGAAAAGATGCACACGCAGTCTGCCTTTGGACTCGTGAAGTATTTTACATTTCATTTTCGGTCATCTCCATATAAAAAACCGACGGCAAACTAAGCGTACCGTCGGCTTTCTATCAATTCTTACGCTTCTTCCGAAACGGCTTCGCAACCGCAGTCACAATCACATTCGTCTTCGATAACAGCATTCTTAGCGTCACGCTTTTCGTTAATATCCTTAGCATCGGCGAGAATGTCGCCTGCATTTTCCTTAACATTGGTGACGGTCTTCATAACCGATTCCTTAGCACGAAGAGTAGCCGCTGTAACCTGTGCGTATACCTTCTTTGCGTCTTTACTGCCGAGAAGCTTCAATCCTACAGAGCCGAACGCTACGCCGCCTGCAAAAATACCTAATTTTACCCAGTTCATAATTGGACCTCCTTATATCATCGCTCTTTACAGAGACCGTCTGTGTGATTTGTTCGGGCGGTTAAGCTAAAACACTAATCGGTGAGTCTTGGCTAACTACCTTTACATAATAAAAACGGAATCACAGCGGATATGTTCCGCAATGCTATTCCGCAGGCACTTTAATCTGCCTTCAAATCTTCTTACACAGACTTTACTTTTGTTTTTATTTAGTATAGCACCATACTTTTAATTTGTCAATAAGTTGTAACTTGCTAACCGCTACTGCTTTTAACGATAATTTTCGACGATTTACAGCAGGAAATGTGCATAATTACAGATGTCTTAGAAAAGTCGGCAATTGCATAATTATAACAAAAGCACCCGCCGAAAAGGCGGGCGCAGGATATATGTGTATTACAAACCTGTGAGGGTAGCTTATGCAGCTACATTTTTAAGCATTAACCTCTTTAAACAAAATCATATCATCATATGCGTACCTTTCGGGGTATGCGCCTAAAAGATAGTTGCCCACATAATAACTGTCGGTAACTGCGATAGTGGTCTTTGAATATGCTGCGGAGGTGTCGGTCTGCTTACTGATTTCATCTATGAAGGTTTCACACCAGTAGGTCATTATGACCTTGCACTGATCGTCAACCAGGGCATAGTAATATCCGTCATCGTCATCGGTCGAGAATGTGTTCAGCTTATCAAGCAAAGAGTGGTCGGTGCTTGAGGCTGTTATATCTGCCGCAAACTGATACTGTGTATAGCCTTTGTCGGTGTTTGCCGCACTGCCGTCATCATTTGCATTAAGCTTTGCCAGCTTAAGCTCGGTGAAGCCCTTGTTCTTGTCGGCTTTTGCACAGATGTAAAGATAGTCGCCTGTTTTTATGGTATATGAATTTCCTTCTTTTTCATAAGACAGGTAGCCTGTCTGCTTTGCAGGAGAATCCGCCTTGTATTGTATAAGTATCCGCTGAGAGCCGAAGTAGAAGCTCTTTGCCTTTGACATAGCCGCCTGCGGTTTACCGGCATTAAGTGATACAGGAAGTATAATAGCTGTCAATATACCGATTATTCCTATAACGGCTATCAGCTCGACCAGCGTGAAGCCTTTTTTATTTTTCAGTTGTATCAATTTTCGCATCAGTCTGACCTCCCCATAAAGCTGTAGACTATATTTCAAACTAATTTTACCATATTTTTTATGCAATGTCAACCGAAATTTTAAGGTATTTCCCGTAATATTATGCTTATTGATAAAAAGCGGCGGCTTATCGCCGTGCCTGCGAAGCGGAGAATAAAAATTACAGCAGTACACACGGGGGAGGAGGTACTGCTGTAATTTTATATGGGAATTTCGATGTAAGCTGTTATTTTGACAGGTCGGTTTTTCTTACTGCGCCACGGACCTTAAGGACGAATGTCGGGGAAACCGAAAGCTCATCTATGCCCATGCGTAAGAATGTTTCTGTGAGGGTGGTATCTGCCGCAAGCTCACCGCATATTCCTATCCACGCACCGTTCTTATGGGCGTTTTGTGCGCTCATTTCGATAAGGCGGAGAATAGCCTCGTGGTGAGTATCGACAAATTCCTCCGCATCGGGATTCTGTCGGTCGCAGGCAAGCGTGTACTGTGTGAGATCGTTTGTGCCTACGCTGAAGAAGTCTACCATAGGGGCTAAGCGGTCGCTGATTATCGCCGCCGCAGGAGTTTCTATCATTATACCTATCTCGGTCTTGTCGGAATACTCGATGCCCTCAGACTTAAGCTCCGCTTTTACTTCCTCGCATATTGCCTTTATGCGTTCTACCTCACGCACCGATGTTATCATAGGGAACATTATGCCGAGATTGCCGTAAACGGACGCTCTGAACAAGGCTCTGAGCTGTGTTCTGAATATCTCCGGGCGGGTAAGGCAGATGCGGATGGCACGAAGTCCGAGTGCGGGGTTTTCTTCCTTTTTCAGTCCGAAATAGTCCACCTGCTTATCTGCGCCTATGTCAAGCGTTCTTATTATTACTTTCTTTCCTGCCATACTTTCAAGCACACGCTTATAAGCGTGGAACTGCTGTTCTTCTGTCGGGAAATCTGAATTTTCAAGGTACAGAAATTCGCTTCTGAAAAGTCCTATTCCGCCGGCATCGTTCAGCAGTACAGCGCCTATATTGTCAATGCCGCTGATATTTGCGAACACGTTTATCTTAGTGCCGTCAAGGGTTATATTCTCCTTGCCCTTAAGCTCCTGCAGGAGCTTTTTCTGCTCCTCGTCACGCTTTTGCTTTTCGGTATAGGCTTTTAAGGTCTGCTCATCGGGAGAAACTATAATCTCGCCCGTAAAGCCGTCTACTATGGCTGTATCGCCCTCGTTTATCTCGCTTAAAAAGCTGTCGCCCACGCCGATAACGGCAGGGATATTCATATTTCTTGCGAGAATTGCCGTATGGGAATTTGACGAGCCGTGAGCGGTAACAAATGCAAGCACCTTGTCCTTATCAAGCGAAACGGTTTCGCTCGGCGCAAGATCGTCCGCACAGACGATAGACTTTTCATCGGCTGTGGTGCTGTCGGTATTTGCACCTGTCAGGTTTGCGATAATGCGGTTGGAAATATCTCTTACATCTGCGGCTCTTGCCTGCATATAGGCATCGTCCATAGACGAGAACATTCCTGCAAAGTTATCCGATGTAAGCGCTACCGCATATTCGGCATTTACCGACTGGGTATCTATTATGTTTTCGATAGACTCGTTGTAATCGTCATCGTCAAGCATCATCAGATGAATCTCGAATATCTGTGCGTGAGTTTCTCCGACCTCTCTGAGTGCTTTTTCGTGAATTTCGGTAAGCTGTTTTGCGGCAAGCTCCTTTGCCGCTTTTACTCTCTGCTTTTCCTTTTCGGTATCTTCAACGTGTATGCGTGTTACTGCCGCATCGCACTTTTTGAACACGGATATTTTTCCTATTGCCACTGCGCCGTATACGCCTTTGCCAAGATATTTCTTCATTATTGCTCCCCCTTTTTTATCGGATAACGGTTTTACCGCACCGCCTGACAGTGCGGTAAAAGCCGATAGTCTTTCTTATTCGCCGAAGCCGCTTTCGAAAAGCTCTACAGCCTTGTCAAGTGCCGCCTGCTCGTTATCGCCGTCTGCGGTAATCTCAACGATTGAGCCTTTCTTGAGACCTGCCGCCATTATCTGCATTACGGCTGTTGCCTTTGCTGTCTTATCGCCGCTTGCGATAGTTATCGTGCAACCGGGGAATTTCTTCATTTCTGCGGCAAGCTGTCCTGCGGGTCTCATGTGAAGTCCCTGCTCGTTTACTACTGTTACTGTCTTTGTTACCATTGTGATACGCTCCTTTTTATTTACTTAACGTTTTTTGTTTCGGGTTCTTTTACCGTTTTCTTCTTTTTAAGCAGTGCCAGCAGTAACATTGATACTACAGCGCCTACTGCAAGGGATACCAGATACATAGGCCAGTTGCCTACAACAGCGAATACGAAGATGCCGCCGTGCGGTGCCATAAGCGTGCAGTTGAATGCCATTGAAAGACCGCCTGCAACGCCTGCGCCTACCATACAAGCCGGAATAACTCTGAGCGGATCTGCCGCCGCATAAGGAATTGCGCCCTCTGTGATGAAGCTAAGTCCCATAATATAGTTTACAGGGCCGTTCTTACGTTCTTCTTCTGTCCATCTGCTCTTGAAGAAGGTTGTTGAAAGTGCTATTGCAATAGGAGGAACCATACCGCCTATCATAACTGCCGCCATTATATCGTAGCCGCCTGTTGCTATTGCCGCAGTACCGAATACATAAGCCGCCTTATTGAACGGTCCGCCCATATCTATAGACATCATAGCGCCGAGTATAACACCGAGGAATATCTTGCTCTCTGCGCCCATGTGGTTCAGGAAATCGGCTATCGCAGTGTTGATGATGCCCATAAAGGGATTTATCGCACACATTACTACAGCTATGATGCCAAGACCTGCGAGAGGATAAATGAGAACGGGCTTGATACCGTTAAGGGCTCTGGGCATCTTGTCGCAGAGCTTTTCAAGTCCGAGCATAATAAATCCGCCGACAAAGCCTGCAAAGAGTGCGCCGAGGAAGCCTGAGGGAACATCGCCGCCTATCTTGACGAAGGTCGAGCCTGTAGTTGCAAGATAGCCGCCGACAAGTCCTACAAGGAAGCCGGGTCTGTCTGCTATACTCTTACCGATATAGCCTGCAAGTACGGGTATCATAAAGTTGAAGGCATAACCGCCTATTGTCTTGAAGAATGCCGCTACGGGAGTTACTGTACCGAAATTATCGCCCGGCTGTACGCCCATCAGCGTATCTATAAGGAATGCAAGCGCTATGAAGATACCGCCTGCAACGGTGAACGGGAGCATATTTGATACACCGTTCATCAGATGCTTGTATATCTTTCTGCCGAAGCTCTCGTTTGCCATAGATGAAGATGAGCTTGCCGCTCCGCCCTCGTGATGATAAACAGGAGCATCGCCCTTTTCTATTCTTCCGATAAGCTCCTCAGGAATCTTTATACCATCGGAAACCTTTGTCGAAAGCACCTTTTTACCGTTAAAGCGAGCCATCTCGACCGACTTGTCAGCCGCTACGATGATACCGTCGCACTCTGCTATTTCCTTATCGGTAAGAATGTTCTTTGCTCCGCCTGAGCCGTTTGTTTCGACCTTGATAGAGATACCGAGCTTCTTGCCTGCCTTTTCGAGTGCCTCTGCCGCCATATAGGTATGTGCTATACCTGTAGGACAGGCGGTAACCGCAAGCACCTTTATTCTGTCGGTATTTTCAGGCACTTCCTTAGCTGAAGGTTCATCGGGATACTTTGCCTTTTCGGCGGTGTCGATAACCGATAAGAACTCGTCTGTATCCTTTGCCGAAAGGAGCTTTGCTCTGAAATCCTCGTCCATAAGCAGAGTCATAAGACGTGAAAGCACCTCAAGATGAACGTCTGCCTCAGTATCGGGTGCGGCTATCATAAACAGTACGTCTGACGGCTCATCGTCAAGCGCTTCGTAATCAACACCGCCCGGCACTGTCATAGCCGCAAGCGAGGGGGCTTTTACCGCACTGCTCTTTGCGTGGGGGATCGCTATGCCCTCTCCTACCGCTGTTGAGCCTTTTTCCTCACGGGCTAAAATGCCCTGCTTATATATCTCTCTGTCGGATATGTTGCCACTCTTCATCGAAGATCGACCAGCATATCAATAGCCTCTGTCTTGCTTTTCGGCGCACCGTTTAAAAGAATGCTGTCCTTATTTAATAAGTCAACTATTCTCATTCTCTTTTCCTCCTTTTTCGGTTTAAGCTAACTGCTCCATAAGCTCGTCTATTGTTTTCTTTTCAGCAAGTCCGTTGGAAAATGCCGTTGCTCCGCCGGACGCTGTACCAAGTTTAAGCGCATATTCATAGTCGCCGTTTTCGCAGCCTGCGATAAAGCCTGCCACCATTGAATCGCCTGCACCTACGGAATTTCTTACCTTGCCCTTGCATACTCCGCAGATATGGGTCTTGCCGTGTTCGTCAAGAAGTATCGCTCCGTCGCCCGCCATAGAAATAAGGACATTTACAGCGCCTTTTTCTCTGAGCTTTCCTGCGTACTTTATTATATCCTCGTTTGTCTTAAGTTCTACTCCGAACATTTCGCCAAGCTCGAAATTGTTTGGCTTAATAAGGAACGGCTTGTACTTGAGGACGTTAAGAAGAAGATCCTTTGTGGCATCTACCACAAATCTTATCCCTCTGTCGCTAAGACGTGCCATAATACGCTCGTAAATATCAGAGGGAAGCGATGAGGGAATACTGCCTGCAAGCACCAGCGTGTCGCCCGCCTTCAAGGAATCCAGCTTTGTAAAAAGCAGGTCTATGGCTTTAGCTGTTATCTCGGGGCCTTGTCCGTTAAGCTCGGTTTCCTCGTCCGACTTTATCTTGACGTTTATTCTCGAAAAGCCTTTTTCAAGATGAACAAAGTCGGCGTCTATGCCCTTTTCTGTGATGCCCTTTTCAATTGCCTCGCCTGTGAATCCTGCAACAAAACCGAGTGCCTTTGACTTTACGCCAAGCTCGGATAATACCAGCGAAACGTTTATGCCCTTTCCGCCGAAGTATATCTCCTCGCTTTCCGAGCGGTTTACCGCTCCTGCCGTAAGCGCTTTTGTACGCACGATATAATCAACCGCCGGGTTGAATGTTACCGTATATATCATTATCCTACCTCCGTAATGTCTGCCGCTTCTTTATACTTTCTGTTGGGAATCCTGTCTGTGATTATGACAGCCTTTCCGAGTCCTGCGAATGTCGCTGAACTTACCTCGTCAAACTTTGAATGGTCGGCTAAAACGTAAACCTCACGGCTGCTCTCGATAGCGGCGGCCTTTACCTTTGCCTCGTTCACGTCGGGGGTTGTAAAGCCGGCTGTCAGCGATATGCCGTTTGTACCCATAAAGCACTTTGTAAAATTGTAGTTTTTCAGCGTGAGTACGCACTCGGCTCCCACAATCGCCTCTGTGCTGGCTTTTATCTCGCCGCCTGTGATAAAGACCTTGTAGCCCTTTACCGCCAGCTTCTTTGCGTGGATAAAGCCGTTTGTGACGAATGTAACATCTCTGACGGTAAGATGATCTATCATCTTCTCCGTTGTCGTGCCTGCGTCAAGAAAAACAAAGTCGCCTTTTTCAATCAGCTTTGCGGCATATCCTGCGATTGAATTTTTTTCTTCGGTGCAGATAGCGGATTTTTCCTCGACGTTTTTCTCTACCGACGAGAAGCTGTCGTTCTTTGACATTGCGCCGCCTCGCACCTTGATTATTTTGCCCTCGTTTGCAAGAATAATCAAATCACGTTTTACGGTAGACGCAGAAACGTTAAGAATCTCCGAAAGCTCTGCGATAGTTACGCTTGCACGCTCGTTCACCGCTTTGATTATCATTGAATGTCGTTCTTCTGTCAGCATATTAAGACCTCTTTAAAAATATCATGATATTAATCCGGTGAGCTGTTTTAAGCTCTTTTGGACTTACTCTCTGTCCTTGAGCTTATAATAACACGTTAAAAGTTCAAAATCAAGCACTTTCGTTCAAATTTATTCAAAAATGCTTGATTTTTGTTGTATTCGACAACATATAGCGAGAATTTTTGTGCAGTTTGAATAAAATCGAGCGGTTTTGATGTGTTTCGGGTCATAATAGGTCAGAATCAGTAAATTGGGCTCAAAGATTGTTAATAGCTTTCGGATTTATAAAATCTGCTCACTTTTAAAACTTTAATGCTGCTATTCACACGAACTTTATAAATACAGGGCTTTTTTGTGAAGTTTGAACGTTTTTCGGTGTGTAATTTGCAAAAATCGTTGATTTTTGTGAATAAGTGTGTTACAATCGTACTATAACAACAAAGGAGGTAGCTTTATGAAAAAAATGCCGCTTAAAAAACTCTTTCATATTGATAGGGAAGCTTATAAATCGGAATATGAAAAACGCTTCAATGACGATGATACTGTTCATCTTGATATAGAAATTTCGGGCAATGCCGCTTTCTTATGTCAGACGAAAGAAATGTTCGGCAGTATTATTTCCATTGAGCGTACCAACACCAAAATTGTCAATATGTGTTCGGTATTACCTGAGAAAGCTCTTATACAATACCGTACACGTTGTCTTACAGACGAAATCGTGCTTACAAACAACATAGAGGGCGTACACAGCACACGAAAAGAAATAAATGAAATACTGTCCGATCTTTCAACGAAAGACAGAAAAAAACGTTTTGTCGGACTTGTCAAAAAATATGTAACGTTGTCACAGAATGAGGAAATACCTCTGCGTACCGGACGGGACATAAGAAAAATATATGACGATATTTTTTACGATGAGATAAATGCAACAGACCCTTCAAATCTTCCTGACGGCACAATTTTCAGAAAAAACGATGTAAATGTATATTCGCCTACACAAAAGGTTATCCATACCGGTGTTCATCCAGAACCGGAAATAATATCAATAATGGATAAATCGTTGAATTTTCTTGCAAATGCCGACTGTGATATTTTAATAAGAATAGCTGTTTTTCACTATCTGTTCGGATATATTCATCCGTTTTATGACGGCAACGGCAGAACAGACCGTTTCATCAGCAGTTATCTTCTGTCAAAAGAGCTTAACAGTCTTATCGGATACCACATTTCTTATACGATAAAAGAAAATATAAATAAGTACTATAACGCTTTTGATACCTGCAATCATCCTTTGAACAAAGGCGACCTTACACCTTTTGCGGAGATGTTCCTTAGCCTTGTCGATATTTCTATGAAGCAATTATACGATGAAATCAAAAACAAGCTTGATAAATTCAATTTTTACGGCGACTTATGTCCAAAACTGCCCAATGCTGATCATAAAGATATACAAAGGCTGTATTATGTGTTGATACAGGCGGCACTGTTTTCAGAAAACGGTATATCTCAAAAAGAACTCGAAAGCCTTTTTAATGTATCTTACTCCTCGGTGCGAAACAAGCTGAGCAGTATACCCGCTGATTTACTCATCAAAAACACAAGGGAAAGACACGCATATTATATGCTTGACCTTGACAAAGTTGACATTATGTTTTCGAAATAAAATCATCGGCAGACCTTGAGAACAGTCTGCCGATGATTTTATTTACTTTATTTACGGTTGTTGAAATCTTCCTCTATTTCCTCGCTCCAATTATCATCTATCCTGCCCTTACTGCGCATTGCGGTGAGCGGAGCGGAAATTGCGTCATAGAGTACCTTTGTGCCTTTCTTATCTGCGTGATAATTTACGGCTCTTGATTGTCCGATACCGAAAGATTCGGCTGTGACTATTGCATCTATATTTGCTCCGATAAAAAGAAATTCCCAGCCGTATTTTGATCTCTGTCGCTCTATCATACGTTTTATATCGCTCTTGCTGTAACAACGGCTTGCGTTTTCCAGACCGTCGGTTGTTATCACGAATATTGTGTGAGCGGGTATATCCTCCTGACGTGCGTACTTGTGGATATTTCCTATATGGTTTATCGCTCCGCCTATTGCGTCAAGCAGTGCTGTGCATCCGCCTGCGAAGTAATCGTCAGCCGTCATCGGCTTAACGGTGTTGAGCTCCGCTCTGTCGTGAAGTACGGTTGTCGATGTGTCGAACAGTACGGTTGAAACGTATGCTTTGCCGGGCTGTTTTTTCTGCTTTTCTATCATTGCGTTGAAACCGCCGATTGTGTCGGATTCAAGGCCTGCCATTGAGCCGCTCCTGTCGAGTATGAATACCATCTCGGTCGAATGGTTTTTCTGGTTTGCTCTTGCTGTTTTAATGTTTATCTTTTTCATGGTTTTTTCCTCCGCTTATTAATACAGATTTGGGTTTTCTTATCTTCTGTCTGTATTTTAGCATATGAGGGAATAAAAATGGTCGCATGAAAAGCGACAAATGAAAAATCCTGCGATTCGTATGTGAATCGCAGGATGGGTTTATGCGCCGAGCAACATCTGATCGTAAGAGAACAGCGTTTCGTTAATTGTGATTATGTCGTAAATGTTGTTTTTGATAAAATACTCTATTATAATGTCAAACTTGTTGCTGTGCGACAGGGCATAGCCTGCTTTCATCAGCAACTCGGCGGTTTCGGGGAGCGACAAACCGAGCGCTATCGCAAAAGCAACGGCTGTGGGCTTTGACGGCTTATAATCAATGTTGCTGCGAATCTTCGAAAACAGCTTGCGGTCAATGTTAGCCTTTTTATAGCACTCCGAATCCTTCATACCGCTTTCATCTATCTTGCGCAGGAGCATCTGCGAGAAGCTCTCGTCTATACTGCCCAGTGCATCCTCAAGCGTACCGTCTTGCGTTTCCGCTTCTGCTTCAAGAACGCACATATCGTCAAACGCTTTTTTGTGTGCGGTTGCAGCCGTAGGAAAACAATGTGTGGTCGCTGTGTCCGGTAGCTTTCCCCTAAATAATCTGCGGCTTTTTTCAGCCGGCTCATCGGTATGGCTCTGAGCGTAATTATCGTCAATGTAGCTTTCTATATCCGAAAACAGCTTATTTGCCCTTAGAAAGCTGTCGCTGTCAAAAATGACAATATAGACCGTCATATCGTCAGCCTGTTCGTGAGTGGCGAGAAAATCGAGAATCGTATCGGACGCAACACGGAACGCCTGTTCTTTCGGATAGCCGTAAACTCCTGCCGAAATCATCGGAAATGCAACCGATTCACAACCATTTTTCAAAGCGAGCGACAAGGAATTTCTGTAACAGCTTTCAAGCAGTCGTTTTTCGCCGTAATCGCCGCCCCGCCATATAGGGCCTACCGTGTGGATTATATATCTGCAAGGCATTTTACAGCCGCTTGTGATTTTGGCTTCGCCTGTCCTGCATCCGCCGAGTGCGAGGCACTCTTTATAAAGCTCCTCACCTGCGGCACGGTGTATTGCGCCGTCCACTCCTCCTCCGCCGAGCAATGATTCATTGGCGGCATTGACTACCGCATCGCAAGGAAATTTTGTAATATCTGCACGGACTATCTTTAACGGCATAATTTTCTCCTTTATTTAAGAACGGCTTCGATTGCGGATATTTCCTCATCGGTAAAATCGAGCTTATTGATGCACTCCGCATTTTCGACTATCTGTGACGGGCGGCTTGCGCCGATAAGGACGGTTGCT
>ULIW01026792.1_pt1 | contig 13732 bp, 8 predicted proteins | sample 1950451 | NCBI WGS metagenome assembly ULIW01 (sample SAMEA4835452, study PRJEB28245) | human gut metagenome | biome: gut microbiome; material: fecal sample | place: Denmark | collected 2008 | reverse complement strand
TTTCGCACAGCCGTTTTTTACGGCTGTGCGAAATTATTTTACTTATCCTGTTTTAATTTTGTGTCAGATGATTTATCTGCATTTTTGCGGTGCGTGGGTTTATCGACAGTCTGAAACGAGGTGCCAACGCACCTCGTTTTTATTATTATCCGTCTTATTACAGCTCCCAGCGGAAAAACAGCGGCTTTCTCAGACATAACTTCACAATATCTATGATAAGGAAAATAAATCCGCAGACACCTGCTATAAATATCCATATCAAGCCTATAATGCGGGTTTTTCTGATCAGTGACGAAACGTGCATAAAACCGGGTATGTAGCAGGCAAAAGTCAAGCCGAGCAATAAGAAAAACGCAAGGTTGCCGAGCAGATTCAGAATGCCGCTGTCCCAATCTTTCGTAGCTGTTGTGAGGAATATAAACGCCCCCACACCGAACACAACAGTCACAACAAGTGTGCCGATTACCGCCGCTATTCTTACCTTGTTCTCGTGACTGTCAAAGTCGTATTCTTCGTAAAAATCATTTCTTTTCATAAATTACCTCCGATATGTTTGCTTCTTATGTTTTTATCTTCTTTGCAAGCAGATAACTTTATGGCTTATGTACTTTCACCCCGTTCGTATTTTTAGCCCATCCGCCTGCGCTTTTTTTTGCACAGGGTTTTACAGACGGTATCTTCCGCCCGGACGAACGCTTTATCTTCGGCTGTTCATAAACAGAATCAACACGGATAATATATTCGTCGTTCTCAGCGGAGCTTTTATCAAACACGATTTTGGCAAGTGCGTCCTGTATACAGCCCCGTATGATATTCATCGGTCTGCGTACGCCGAGATTAGTATACGCTTGTTCGAAAAGCTCGTCATAAGCATTCCTCGAAAATTCGGTTATCACGCCGGCTTCTTTTGATATTTCTTCTGCCTTCAGCTTTATCAGCTTACGCATTTCGCTTTCTTCTATCAGATGAAAGTTCACAACTCTGGTGATTCTTCCCGCAAGCTCCTCCAGCATCCCGTACTCTATCATATCTTCAATGAACAGATCGGAATAAAAATGATCAACATACTGCCCCGACTCAGAAGCAGCGTTTTCAGAGCCGCCCGAAAAACCGATCGGCGTGCTACGAACTGTCGTCCTTACAGCCTTTCTTTCACGAAGGTCCTGAAAAGCGCCCATGAACACAAACATCGTCTTATTGGTATCAAAGGTCATTGACGGCTCATTTTCGTCAATACTGCGGATTGTGCCTTCGACCATAGTAAGCAATTCCGCCTGCACTGCCCTGTTCGTATCCTGACCGTTACCTGAATATGACGGGATAAAACGTTTGTCCGCTTCGTCGAGGAAAAAGATTGCATAGCCGCTTGTTCCGTTTACGTTGTAGGCGAGCTTAAGAATCTCCGACGATTCTGCACCCTTGAAGCCGGTTTCCGTTATCCTGCTCATATCATACTGTATCACAGGTACAGGTATTTTCTTTGCTTTGAAAAAGTCTCTTATCGACCGATAGAATTCCGTTTTTCCCGAACCGCTCGGTGCTGTGATAATCCAGCTGACAGAGTGCATAGGCTTGCCGCTTGCGATTGACTTAAGATACTCATATACAATGTATACCGCCCTGCGTATCTCATTGTCCTGACCCTTTATCCTGCTGAGAACATAGTTAAGCATTTCCCTTGCAAAATCATCGTTTACTGTTTCTCTCAGCAATATGCTTTCCGCATCAGCAGGCGCAGTGCAGATCTGTTCTTTCGCTTCGCACTGTGGCGACGGGTCCTCTGTTTCGTAAGGATCGTCAACAAGTCTGTAAAGTGACATATCAGCCGCTAAACCGTCACGGTTTGCCGGCACGCATTTTGTTGAAATTATGCCTACCACACAGTCTCTTTCATCAACCAGTAACGATTGCTTTCCGTTTTCCGACAGCTTATACATCCACGTCGCTAAATGACATTCAAGATTGTATTCGTTGTCGTCATCATCATACAGAGGAAAACAATCATTGGCAGAAAACAATATAAGCGCCTTGTAATCTGTGCATTCGATTATTGTTTCGTCGAGGGATTTGTTGGAATCTATTTCGCACAATCCGCTTGACCGGTAAATAAGTATTCCTTCGGTTTTTCCAAACGGCTTTGCGTAATATATATCATTTTCGAGAGTGTCAAGCGCTTCGGGCGTTAATGCCGGATGAAATCCGTCAGGTGTACGGACGTACTTTATCACCCTTCTGCCCGCAATATGTGTGTATTTTCCTTCGCCGCATTGACAACAATAAACGTCACAGCTCTTATCGCTGTAATAGATAACAGCGTCCTTGTTCAGCTCTCTGCCGCACTTACCGCAAACCATCCTGTTGTCAAGTGATAATGTAAGTTCCATTTGAACCTCCTTTTGATGATACGTTTTTTGCTTACAAGCTGATTATAGCACACCTTACTCTCCGTATTAATTACCATTGCGGAATAATTTTTTTATTCCGGCATAAAACAAACTGCACAGGAAACACGATACGGCTTATTGGCAAACTGAAAGACCGCATCGGATTGCCGATGCGGTCTGTATGCGTACTGTATTCACTTATTCAATATTTTTCTCTTTGCTATGTTTTTTTCTGGTTTGTTTTGCGTTCTCCTGCTTTTCTTCCTCTCTCTGATTATCACGAATGACCTTTGCCGCTATCTTCTTGACCGCTTTGAGAAGTTCCTCCTGTCCTGATCTGATGCAGCACTCATACAATGCCCAGACCTTCCATTCTTCCGCTGTAAATTTCAGCTTTTCCTCAACGGTACCGGTAAGATTTATGCCTACAAGCGCATAAGCTTTCGCATAAAGCTCATACCGCTTAGCATTGCTTTCCTGCTTATTAACAGGTTTTCCTTTATCGCTGATATTCTGCACAGCCTCTGTTTTTTCGGACATTTTTATGCAATCGGCTATCATCGGAAAATAAGACTCAGTGGTATTGAGATGTACACTTCTTATCAATTCAAAGATTACTCTGTTTGCTATATCGTATTCATTGATTCGAATAGTACGGTAGCAATCCATATATGACAAATCGCAGATTGCAGAAGTCGACGGAACAAATGCTTTTATATGTTCCAGAACGACATTTTGCTTTGCCGGATTCATTTTCGTGAACCGTTCTACTGCATCATTATATATTTGTTTCTGAGTTTCACTGAGCTTTTCTTTACCATCGACAGCATTTGCGATATTGTATAACGGAGCATCGAACACCTCAGCACTATGCTCAAAAATATCTGCCGTTTTGATCCGATAAAAAGCCCCGTTCTTGTAGGTCAGCAATATTCTTTTGTGATAACGCATATAACCGCACATTTCAAAAATTATTACCGTTGTAAGCTGTCTCATGCCAGAATCATTTGTGAATTTCTCAAGGAAATTACTATACTCGCTTTTGCTGATCTCGCTGATTAGATAAAATAACGTTGCAGTAAGATCTGAACGATCTGTACAGTTGCTGTTCAGCATTTCAGCCGACAGAAAATCAGCAAGCTCTTCATCGCCGGTTGCAGTATTTCTTCTTTTTGCAAAATAATCATTAAGCGCCGATATTGCTTTTCCGCAGTCGCACTGTTCATAAGCCTTTACATACTCGTCACTGATTTTGCTGTTTTCTATGCCTCTGTCTATAAGTCTTACAAGGAAGCGGAAAATCTCATCTCTTTGAACGTCCGTTACATTATATGTATCAAAAAGATCTATAACGTGTTCGGTTTCCTTGTAAGCGCTCCGGCTGCATATAATATCTCTGTATTCAACTTTCTCTGTGTTTTGCGGTGAGCGCCCGGTATTAACAAGACGATAAATGCACTCTGCAAAGTCTGCGGGATTCCTGTAGACATAGTTCATGCTTGCCATATCACGATAACCTATAAGATTAAGCAGATTTCTGAGTATGCCGTACTGTTGCTCTGTTGTGTATATTGGAATCTTCGGGTCAGTTTTATTTACATATTTTTTATTGTAAGTACCCTGTTTTATATAGAGACATTCCCCCAGCTTCTCCTGACTATACATAAAGTCGAGCTCAAACTTCTCTATAATCTGTTTTGTCAAGTCATAAAAATCATCATCGTCAATGCGAAAATAAATTAATCCGTTTCGGTCGGCTTTCTTATCGAAAACATCAGGCGCCGATGTGTAGCTGTATCTGTGATTGCCTCTAATCTCAAGCTCATCAACAATCTTTCTTATTTGTTCTGTGCGCTTCTCATCAGCCGATGCTGCATCCTGTCGCCGTTTATTATTAGGATCTGCTAATCTTTTGCGAAGCTCTCCCAACCGTGTAGTTGAAATGCCCATGCGCTTAGCAATATCCTTGTCGCTCATACCATGCTGTACTTTCATAAAGTTAACGCACTCCCCAAAAGTACGATCATTGAGTCGAAATTCAATAGTTGCATTATTGATAATTATAGATTCCATTATACTTCCTCCATAAACCTATCGTATTTTGCCATCATTATATCATATATTTCCAAAAAGTCAATACAAAATCACCCCTACCAAAAAATAAACTTAAATCCGCTTTCAGACGTCCGTTTTGTATTGACTTTACTTATCGTTATGTGCTATACTTATCCTTAACCGAATATCGAAAATACGGTACGAAAGGCTTTTTGCCCGGTAGGTAATAGGGAATCCGGTGAGAATCCGGAGCAACCGTCATTACTGTATCTGAGCCTATGCTCACAAGTCAGAATACCCCCGTATTTTTCGGCATTGTCTCTTGGACGAGGAAGAAGTACAGCCGATCTTCAGCTAAGGCTGTACCTTTATGCTTTTTTTGCATATCCGTATGGCTTATGTTTGCTATGCTTAAAGATCAGTTGTGCTTTCACTTTTTTGGTGAAGGCATTTTTTATTGCCGTTTTTCGTATTTGTTTACGGAGGTGACGTTATGGCGGACGAAAAAATGAGCAAGGCTGTCGCTATGCTTTGCGAAAAGTATGAACAGCTTGGCACTCTGCCCAAACGCTCCGATTTTACTCCAAGCGAAGTCTGCTTTATAAAGCAGAAGCTGGGTCCGTGGACAAGGGCGCTTGAAGCCGCAGGGCTGAAAGAGCCTCCTGCGGTTTCAGCAAAGGAGAAAAGCCGTGAAAAGCGTGAACGCTCCAGACAAAGAAGAAAAGCGGCAAAACGCAGATTAGACGGTTAAGCCTTACGGCAAAAAAGAATAAAGGAAGGTAAAACTATGACAAATGTAAAGAAATTTACAGCAAAAGTGACAGCTTTACTGCTGGCGCTTTCACTGGCACTGCTGTCAGTACCGCAGGTGAGCTTTACTGTATTTGCCGATGACGACCTCGGAAGCGTCCGTGTTATTGTAGAAAACACAACGTTTACCGAAGCGGTCAGCGGCGGTAACGCTCCTGCATGGACAGGTACCAAGATTGACAAGTGGGTATCGCTTGACAAGACCTCAAGTGCAATGACCTGCATAAAGGACGCTATCGAAAGCTCCGGCTTTACTCAGAAGGGCGCAGATGATGGCTACATAAGCGAGATCGCAGGCCTTGCGGCGTTTGACGGCGGCTCGATGAGCGGCTGGATGGGTACGCTCAACGACTGGTTTACAAACGAGGGCTTCACAGCCTATACCGTTGCTAACGGCAAGCTCGTAAGCGGCGATGAGATCCGTATGCAGTACACTATGGACTGGGGTGCAGACCTCGGCAGTGACTGGAGCGGTACAGATACATCGCTTAAAGCGATAAGCAGCGATTACGGCACGCTTTCCCCCGAATTCAGTGCAAAGACCTATAATTATACTCTTACTGTTCCTTTCGGCACAAAGAGCATCAATTTCCGTCCTACCGCACTGAACAAGAATTTCAAGACGGTAAGCAAGATCGGCGACAAGACGCTGAGCCTTACAAAGCCTACTGAAATAAAGGACGGCGATGTTATCACCGTTACGGTAGGTGAGGGTGCAACAGCAAGCACTTATAAGGTAACAATAAAGGAGGGCACAAGACCCACCGCACGTTTTGACAGCTTTGCACTTTCGGCTTTCTCGCTTGACGGCTGGGACAATGACGCTTTCGACCCCGAAAAGCTCGAATATGATGTAAAGATAAAGTCTTACAGCACATCATCTTTCTATATCAACAGCGGAACTAAGTTCAACAAGGATCTGCTGAAGTGCTATGCGGTATACACCGATATAAACGGAGTTGCACAGAGAAACGAGATAAAGTCCGGCAGCTTCAACAGCATTTCTAATATTCCTTTCGGCTTGACTAAGCTGATTTTAGAGCTTTGCTACATTGACGATGAAAGCATAAAGACGCAGTATGTGTTCAACATAACACGTCCCTATGACTACACTGCGGAAATCGCAAGCACAAGCGGCATCACGCTTGTTCCTGCCGGCAGAGAGCTGTATGCGACAAAGTACAACGGCTTTGCAGAAGGAACGGTTTTCAGAAATGACGAAAACGGCAATGTGACCGATACGACCGGCACAAACGCAGAATGCCACAGCTACACAGCCTATGTTTTAGGCGACACCGACAGCGTTGCACTTACTCTCAAGGGCAAAACCGCAAACGTTCATTTCAGAGCGAAGGCTGACGGCGAATATACAGAGCTTAAAAGCGGCGAAACAACTCCCGCATATTCCTTTAGCAAGGACGGCACTGTTACAGTATCAATAGATGCTGTTTCGGACGGCGATTATCTTACAGACAAGTTTGATGACGCAGACAAGATAACAAGCTACAAAATAAAGCTCGTAAAGGCTGACGTTTCTATAAAGAACGTACACTTTACAGAACTTAAAAGCGAACACGGCAATATGTATCCCGCATTCGACCCGTCACTTCTCAGCTATAATATAGTTATAGCAAATGACGCAGAATTCCCCACAGTATATTTCAAGGTTGCCGACGGTTGCACAGTTACGATAGGTGGCGAAGCCGCAACAGCGGACGAAAACGGCGTTTACAGTCTTGTTACCAAGAGCGCCAACACTACTGTAACGGTAACAGACGGCACTCTTTCCGAAAGCTATACTGTCAAGGCTACAAAGAGAAGCAAGTATGACGTACCCGACAAGGTCGTTGATTATCTTTGCATCAACAGCCAGTACACCAACGTTTCCTACGGTGTAGGCCCCGAGCAGACGCTCGCAGGCACTATAAAATCACTCGGTAACTTCGGCGGTTATATCACATATTACTATGAAAACCCCGTAACAGATGACCCCTCAAACCCCTACGGCCTTGACTTCTACGCTTACGGCAACAGCTTTGTAAGCGGCGGAAGTGCGGCTGAAAGCGGACAGGTATATGTTTCTGAGGACGGCAAAACATGGTATGCACTCGCAGGAAGTGAGCATTTCGAAGATACGACCATCACCGATTACGAAGTAACATACAAAAAGACAGCCGACGGTAAAACAAGCTGGACAGACAATCAGGGTAACTCAAACGACGGCTCAAAGCAGACAGGCAGATGGGTTTCACCCAGCGTTTACTATATGAACAATCTTGCAAAGGGCGATACTGTCACACTCAGAGGCGTTGTTATCCCCAGCGTTCAGGGCAGTATACAGGGCGACAGCTCCACAGCTTCCTTTGTAGGCACAACAAGGTTCGGCTATGTTGACTACTTCAAGAACGGCACGATAGGCACTAATGTAAACGCATACAGCGAAAATGCCGAATCAAACGGTTTCGACTTAAAGTGGGCGGTAGATGAAAACGGCAACCCCGTTACATTCAAAAACGGCGTTCACTATATAAAGATACAGACAGCAAGCAACATCTGGGCAGGCGTATTCAACGAAAAATCGACAGAGGTTTCTTATGTTGTAAGAACAACTGCAAACGAGGAAGAGGTCGGCACGACAGCACTTCCCGGAAAAATAGTCTTAACAGACGCAAACGGCAAGACAATAAAGGAAATCACTCCCGATGATAACGGTGTTTACGAGATAAGCACAGGTATCGAGGAAAGCGTGAACGTTTCCGTATCCGGCGCTGACGATGATAACATTTATATCAACAATCAGCGTGTAGCATCCGGCACAGAGGCTAAAATCGCACTTGATCAGTCTGAAATAAAGGTTGTCAGAATAATCGTTCAGAACGGTGAAAAACAGCCCGTATACGCTTACTTAAAGCTCGTTCCCGATGATGTAAAGGCGGCTGAGCAGGTTGAAGAACTTATTGACGCTATAGGCAATGTAACGCTCGACAGCTATGACAGCATCACAGCGGCAAGAACGGCTTATGACAAGCTCAGCGACAACGCAAAGACGCTTGTAGGAAACTACGAAACCTTAACAGCCGCAGAAGAAGCTCTCGCTAAGGCTGAGGCTGACGTTATAAGCAATGCGATAAAGGCAATAGACGCAATCGGCAATGTAACCGCTGACAGCAAGGATAAGATTGAAAAGGCAAAGGACGCTTACTCGGCAGTTCCCGAGCGTTTAAGAGATAAGGTCACAAATTCGGATACTCTTGACAAGGCAACAGAAAGATTTGCCGTTATCGACACGATAAAGCAGGCAGGCACAAAGAGCAAGGATCACTTCGACACTGTTCTCGGCACTCTTGCGGATAACGATATCTACCCAGTTCAGTCTATCGGCGGCGAATGGTCGGTTATCGCACTCGCAAGAGCAGGAAAGCTCTCTGCCGACAAGGCGGCAAAATACTACAGCGAGCTTTGTGAAGCAGTAAAGGCTAACGGTTCAGACAGACTTTCAGACAGAAAGCCTACGGAGAACGCAAGAGTTATAATCGCTCTGTCCTCACTCGGAAAGAATTCCGCAGACATCGCAGGCCATAACCTGCTGAGCGGTCTTGATGATATGGACTATATCACATCGCAGGGTATCAATGCGGTTATATTCTCGCTTATAGCATTCGATACTACAGATTACAGTGCAAAGACGCACGATGAGCTTATCGCTTATATTGTTGACAATATGACGGGCAAGGGCTGGGCGCTTGCAGGCGATACCGCTGACGTTGACCTTACGGCTATGGCTATACAGGCACTCGCTCCCTATGCGGCTGACGAGAAGGTAAATGCGGCTATAGACAGCGGTCTTGAGTTCCTTGCAGAATCTCTTGACGAGAACGCAAGATATGCAAACGGCAGTGAAAGCACCTCGCAGGTACTTATCGCTCTTGCCGCTCTCGGCATCGACCCGCTTACAGATTCAAGATTCATCGTTGACGGCATCACGCTTATCGACGCACTTGAAAGCTACGCTACAGAAAACGGCTACAGCCACACGCTCGGCGGCGAAGAAAACTATATGGCAACCGAGCAGGCGGCACTCGCTCTTACAGCTTATGAGCTTTCAAAGGACGGCACTTCACTTTACGAAATGTCTGCGAAGGCTGAGCCGACAGAACCCGAAAATCCCGATACGCCCGCACAGCCCGGCGATTCTGTAAAGCCCGGTGACTGCTCAGGCAAGCCCGAAGATAAAAACGATCCCATAAATCCCGGTACAGGCGTACTTGTAACAGGCGGTATGGCAGTTCTCATCTCAGGCGCAGTTATGCTTATTTCGAAGAAAAAGCGCAAATAAGTAAAACTATTATGTAAATGCTTGTTCCGTACCTGTTTTTATGATAAAATAGGTGCGGAACAATTTTTGTATAACCGATATTTCACGGAGAAAAAATGAAAGCTTTTTTTGATAAATACAAATATATACTCGGTCTTGGGCTGGCTCTTGTCGCTGTGGTGATAATTGCGGTAGTTTCCGCCGCTATGGGAAAAGATGCCGCCGAAAACAGCGGTATATCATACGTTACCCCCGAAACATCATCGTTTACAACCGTAGAAAGCCTTGTCTCAACAACCGCTTTTCAAACAGACGGCAATTCTCAGACAACGCCCGCAACAACCGTTACGGACATTTCTTCAAAAACCTTACCTGAAAGCGAAAAGCCGGAAACAACGGCAATAACCTCTGTCGCATCAACATCATCTACCGCCGCAGACATTTCAAAGCCAACCGAAAAGCCCGTTTTCACATCCGCCCCGACATCTTCGGCAAGTCCGGCATCTTCAAAAGTCACAACAGTATCAACCGCTTCATCTGTAATATCAACGACCCCGAAGCCCGACAAGCCGATAAAGAAATATGACAACACCTGCACATTCGTTATAGAGTGCAAAACCATACTCAACAACAAGGATAAGCTGAAAAAAGGACTTGAAAAGTACGTTCCCGATGATGCCGTAATATTCAGCGGAACGGTCGGATTCGACAGCGGTGAAAGCGTATACGATATACTCCGCCGTATCTGTGACGAAAACAGTATTCAGATGGAGGCAAGCTACACCCCTGCGTTCAGCTCATACTATGTCGAAGGTATAAACAACCTTTATGAATTCGACTGCGGACAAGGCTCAGGCTGGATGTACAGTGTAAACGGCGTTTTCCCAAACTACGGCTGTTCATCATACAAGCCAGTAAACAACGACAAGATAGCGTTCCGCTATACCTGCGAGCTTGGCTATGACCTTCAAAACTAAGGAGCAACAATGGAAAGAACACACCCTGTAACAGCGGCAATGTATTTTCTGTCGGTGATACTGATAACCGCAATAGTGCAAAGCCCCGTCTTTATGGCGGAGGCTCTTGTCTGCTCAGCCGTTTTTGCTTTTTTACTGAACGGAAAAACCGCCGCAAGAACGCTTTTTGTAATGCTGCCTATGGCACTGCTTGCGGCGTTTATAAATCTTCTGTTTTCAAACAGAGGCATAACCGAGCTTGCAAAATTGCCGAGCGGCAACAGTATCACACTTGAAACGCTTATTTTTTCGCTGTTTACAGGCGCTATGACAATTTCGCTCGTTATGTGGTTTATCGGACTTAACAAGTGTATGACAAGCGACAAAACGGTATATCTTCTCGGAAAAGCACTGCCGTCACTCGCTTTGCTGTTATCAATGACGCTGCGTTCAGTGCCTATGTTTGCAAGACGGGCAAAGCAAGCGGCGGCGGCTCAGCGTTTTGTGGGAAACGATATATACGATGGCGGCTTGCGAAGCCGTATCAGAAGCGGTGTTCACGTTCTCTCCGTTGCGGTAACGGATACACTTGAGCATAGTGCATATACCGCCCGCTCCATGAAATACAGAGGTTACGGTACGGCAAAACGTACAGCCTACAGCATATTCCGCTTTGCGCCGTCCGACTTTATTATAATGTCTGTTACCGTGATATGCACAACCGCAATTATTATTCTTTTTGCAAGCGGTAAAGCCTATTATCTCTATTATCCCGAATTTATCCTGCCGCTGACAGCTTATGATATTTCTGCGGATGTTTTCTGGCTCATACTCTGTGCGATGCCTGTTGTAGCCGAGCTTTATTCACGTTTTAAACGGAGGGAAAGAAATGGAACTTTATAATATTTCAAATCTGTCATATTCCTATCCCGGCTCGGATATGAACGCACTCTCCGATATTTCGCTTAAAATAAACAAAGGAGAATTCATAATACTCTGCGGCAGCTCGGGAAGCGGAAAATCCACCCTTTTAAATCTTATGAAAGCGCCTGCCGACGCAGGAACGCAAAAAGGAAAAATTTCTTTCAGCGGTCATTTTGCCGGCTTTGTCACGCAGTTTACCGACGAGCAGATCGTCTGCGACAAGGTTTGGCACGAACTTGCCTTCGGTGCGGAAAGCATAGGACTTTCACAAAACGAAATACGCTCGCAGGTTTCCCAGACTGCTTTGTTCTTCGGCATAGAGGACTTGCTGTACTGCGACTGCGACAAGCTCTCGGGCGGTCAGAAGCAGATGATTAACTTAGCGTCTGTAATGGCTATGAATCCCGATGTACTGCTCCTTGACGAGCCGCTCTCACAGCTTGACCCTATCGCATCCACGCAGTTTATTTCACTGCTTGTGAGAATAAACAAGGAGCTTGGTACGACCGTGATTGTTGCGGAGCATCAGCTCGGCGGTCTTTTGTCCGTTGCAAAGCGTGTGGTTATGCTCGACAACGGCAAGGTGTGTCACGATGGCGATGCAAACTCTCTTACAGAGCATCTGTCAGAAAACAATCACCCTATGCTTTTTGAAATGCCGGCAGGAGTAAGAGCAAGCGCATCTGTCAGCAATGTTCTTCCACTGCTTGACGTTCCCTCCGCTAAGGACTGGTATACGTCCTATGGCGAAAATCACAGGCTCGTATCACCTGCCGCCGCAGACGATACGCTGTCGGAAGAAAGCTGTATATCCGTTAAAAATCTGTCTTTCGGCTATAAGAACAGCAAAAGAGATATTATAAGAAACCTTTCGCTTGACATAAAGCAAGGGAGCATAACCGCAATTGTGGGCGGCAACGGCGCAGGAAAATCGACCCTGCTAAGCCTTATCTGCGGTACGCTCAAGCAAAACAGCGGAAAAATAACGATAAACGGCGGAAAGATAGGTTTTCTTCCGCAGGACCCTACCCTGCTTTTCAATAAGGAAACGCTCAGAGAAGAATTTGCCGGCAATGCCGATGAAATAGCCGCCGCATTTAATCTTACTCACCTGCTGTCACGTCACCCGTTTGACTTATCCGGCGGGGAGCGGCAGAAGGCGGCGCTCGCAAAGCTTGTTTCCTACGGTGCGGATATACTTCTTCTTGATGAGCCGACTAAGGCGGCGGACGCAGTATATAAGCAGATGTTCTCGGCATTATTGAAACAGCTTAAAGCAGACGGGAAAACGATTGTGATTGTCAGTCACGATATGGATTTCTGTGCCGAAACGGCGGATATATGCGCCCTGCTTTTTGACGGCGAAATAAGCGTATCTCTGCCGCCGTCACAGTTCTTTGCCGATTCTTCATTCTTCACAACAGACAGTGCGAAAATCGCCAAAAACGTATGCGATAATGTTTACACTGTCACAGGTCTTATAGCTTCTCTCGGAGGAAGAGCTGAAAACTACGGCAATCTCTCCGGACGTTTTCACGGCATAAAAGGCGATAAGCCCGACACAGCAGTACCGCAACGCAAAAAACGCAAAAGGCTCTCGGTTTTCCGAAAGGTAATGCTTTTGCTCGGCAGTGTCGGATTTGTTTTTATGCTTTTAGCCGGTACCGGCATATTTCCTTTTGAGATACCGTCAGAGCCGTTCTGGCTGCAATATGCGTTGCTATGCGTTCCTATGATTATGCTTATAATCGGCGTTGCACCGAAAAACTCAATGGCAAAACCGCCCGTAACCGCAAAAAAAGTAACTCCGTCCGATATTGTCGCAGGCGTTATAACCGCCGTTCTTATTCCTTTCACAGTGATACTCGGCACGCTTTTTGTCCCTAACGGCACAAGAAAGCATCTGCTGATAATTCTTGCTGTGCTTGTCGAGTGCCTTGCCGCTTTCTTTATCAGCTTCGAAAAAAAGAAGCCGTCCGCAAAGGATATTGCGGTGCTTGCCGTGCTTTCTGCGGCGGCTGTCGCAGGAAGGGAGCTTTTCTTTATGTTTCCGCAGTTCAAGCCCGTTGCCGCAATCGTTAACATAAGCGGAACGGCGCTCGGTGCGCAGGCAGGCTTTCTTGTCGGTGCGGTTTCCATGCTTGTATCGAATATGCTGTTCGGTCAGGGTATGTGGACGCCGTGGCAGATGTTTGCAATGGGGCTTCTTGGCTTTTTTGCAGGTATCATCTTCTCGAAAAAGCGCAACACGCTCGCCCTTTGTATCTACTCCTTCCTGTCAGTCCTCG
>ULIW01006755.1_pt1 | contig 13892 bp, 10 predicted proteins | sample 1950451 | NCBI WGS metagenome assembly ULIW01 (sample SAMEA4835452, study PRJEB28245) | human gut metagenome | biome: gut microbiome; material: fecal sample | place: Denmark | collected 2008 | reverse complement strand
ACCAGCCTCCACATCGGTGCCTGCCGGGACCGCGTCTCCCTCCGTCAGCGGAGAGCCTTGCCCGGTGAGGGCGACCGCGCCGTCCGGCAGTATCGTCTTCCGGTAGTCCTCACTGTAAAACTGAAGGGGGGCGACGGTGCGTTCTCTCAGAATGCCTTTCAGCTTTTCGGGGGCGACCGCCGGGAAATTCACGTTCCACACCTCGCCCCGTCCCTGCCCGGCTTCCATCAGCTCCCGCATGATACTTGCCAGATACTTTTCGGCAATATGCAGAGGTGCGTTCATGGTGCTGGAAAAGGCCATGGCCGGAACGCCGTTCATGACCGCCTCGAAGGCCGCGCCCAGCGTACCGGAGTAGGCGATGTCGAAGCCCGCGTTATAGCCGTCGTTGATGCCGGAGAAAACATAGTCCGGCTTTTCCTCCAGCAGATACTGCATCGCGATCTTCACGCAGTCCGCGGGCGTGCCGTCCACCATGTAAGCCGCCTTCACGGGAACGGGGAAATCCGCCACCTGATCCACCCGCATATCCCCGCGGATCGTTATTTTCTGGGACATGGCGCTGCACTGATGGGCAGGCGCCACCACTGTGACCTCCCCCAGCTCCATAGCGGCCTTAGCCAGCAGCGCGATACCGGGAGCGTGGATGGAGTCGTCGTTCACAACCAGAATCTTCATATGTATGTTTCCTCTCTCTGTAATTTCGTCTGAGAATCCTCCGATTGGTACAGCCCGTCCGGATAGCCGGAACAACCTGTATCCCCGAGGCCATGATGTCAAAGCCCTCAACTTTGCTCATCATATCATGATTTTGCAGGAAACGCAACGAAGAATCTACCCATTAAAACACTTTTGCACGCATCCGCAGCCAAACGTCCATCACACCACAATACAGCCCGGCAGGGGTTTGACCCCCGCCGGGCTGTAAGTCTCGTATTTCAACATATTCCCGCAATTTGCCCGAAGCGCACGGACAAAATCGTCTCTTCTGTCCGCCACAGAAAATCTCCCCTTGCATCATCTGTTTTTAGACTGGTGATGCCCGCGGTGTGCTTGAGGGGTGTATAGACGGCCTCATAGGTGCTGTCCAGCTTCAGAAAAATGTCGAGATGAATATCATCCTTGGTGCTTTCCTTCTTGACAACAAGAAAAAATGGTGCCCAGCAGGTGGAAAAGGCCCGCTGTTTGGGCGTGTTGACGGTTTTCAGATAGACCCTAATATGATTTCTGAAAATAAATTATTTTTGTGAGAAATGACAAAAACCGCCACGGTGCGACTGACAGAATCAGTACACACTATGGCGATCTTGCTATATGCTTTTTCTAGGCAAAAATCAGTTCATTCAACACAATTTCATCTGCTCGATTTCGAATGTTGTTCATCCGGGCAACCCATTCCATTTGATTTTCCGCTTTCAGCTGCTCGGTAATGCCCTCCTGCTGTGCCAGTTGGGAAATGAGTCGCTGCTCCATTTCCTGCGCCTGGCGGTCAATTTCTTCCAGATGATGGTTCAGCGTGTTCTCCATAAGCATGATGGTATAAAGTGTCTCACGATGCTTCCTTAAATAGTTGAAGCGCAACATTCCCCAGCGGCCTACCTTGGGGCTTTCCGGTGCAACCAGATTGGGGAGATAGTAGTCCCCGACACGGGTATAGGTGATTTTCATATTCATTCCTCCAATTTGTTTTCAGATGGTACGCATATTATAAGCCAACGCTCTACGCCTCGCAAATGTACCGTCATTTTACCTCCCTACTTCAAAGCCATTTCTGGTCCGGAATCTCGCCATAGCGTTACCTTGCTCCTATCATTGCAAGTCTACCTGATTGGGCCTATGAAAAACCGCAGCCCCGATTTTTCGGTTGGGGCTGCGGGTTCATTATGCAAGGTTTCGCAGATATTCTTCCACATTCTGATACTGAATGCCATTTACCACTTGGCTTTTCCCTCGATAAAGGACGAACTTTCCAGTGATCGGGCCGTAGCGGTGCTCGGTCTGGGTGCATTTTTCCTCGTCGATCAAATGGCGATACTGCTGCGGAACGGTTTCTTCGCGGTGCTTGATCTCGAAAATCTGACAAGCGCCTACCTCCGGGTCAAACACCACCATATCAAATTCCCCAACGGGAAATTGCAGAACAAACACCTGCTTTTTAGGGTTTGCCAGCTTGGTTTCCAGCAGGACGATATCCTCCAGCATCCGCCCTTTGATCTCGGTCAGGATGCGTTCCAGCACGGCGGTGCGCTCCGCAAGAGACAGGGCACTGAACGTTTCATCCAACAGCAAACTGCGAATCAGCGCGTCCGCCTGTGCATAGCGGAGTCCTGGCTGGGCAATCACCGTGCGGCTGGACTTCGTGCTGACATTTGGCAGGTGCAGCACATCAATTTCCTGCGTCAAGTCCAGCAAGTCCAGATATTCCTTGATCTCTGCCACATGAGCGTTGTCCAGTTTTACAGTCTGTTCTGCTTTGTTGCGGATCTCTAGTAGTTTCCGCAAGCGATCGGTGACAGCCGAAAAATCAATGCGGTCAAGAATGGCCGTAGGGTTCTCCCGATCCCGGCGCAGATTGCTGGTGGAAATGCCAAGGTCGTGGGACTTCCAATCCTGCGTCAGCACCTCCAGCGTGAAGCGGTGGTTGATATCCTCCACCACACGGTTAATGGCACTGGTCAGTTCATTTTTGTCGTACAAGTCCCGCAGATGGCGGAAATGGCCCTCGTACTGATAGCAGCGCAGAGAGTGCTGGATGTTGCGGGCGATGGCCGTATCCACATACTCGTCAGCGCTTTCCTTGCTGGCGAAAGTGGAGGTCTCATTGTAGTGGACACCACCGAGACTCATGGTGCCGCCGTAGCGGATATACTCGTCTATGCCGTGAATGCCAAGCACGGACTCAAACTCTCGGTAGGGGATAAAGGTGGTGTGCAAAATGATACAGCGGTCATAGAGCTGTTCATCCTCGGTAAAGAGGAAGCCCAACGAGTCCGTGCCGGAGAGCACGATCTTCATGCCGCAGGCCGCGAACACATCAGAAAACAACGCCGCGCCCTCGATGAAATCCTCCATCAGTGTTACTTCATCCAGGAACACATAGCGGAAGCCCTGCGCTTCCAACTGTTTGAGGTCACGGTTCACATTTGCCAGCGTATCTTTTGCTGTGATCTGAATGAACGCCGCTTTCGCCAGTTCTGCATCGCTCATCTCCGCAAAAATCTGGCGAATCATCGTGGTTTTTCCTGTCCGGCGCAGGCCGTAAAGAATGAACACCTTGTCCTGCGGCGCGCCGTAGACAAAATCATACAGCTGCCGGAAGCACTCACGCTTGCGATAGTCACGGACAGGTGCCGCAAATGAACGCAGCGCCTCGCCAGTGCGGATATTTGTTGTAAAGATAGAAGTGTCTATCGCTTTTGTTTTGGGGAGCTGCTTTTTCAGCGCCTTCAGTTCCTGCTCCAGCTCCTTCCGCCGCTCGATTTGGGCGCGGAAATTCTCCAATTCGTCAGCGGGAATATACTTCTCCCGCCGCTTCTTGTTCTCTGTCCAACGATGGTAGAAATAGTCCTTGCCTCTGACGGTTTTCTTCGTAATGGAACCGGCAGGCAAAGCAGAAATCTGCTGTTCCAGCTCCGCCGCGCGGGTTTGCATCTCAGATAAGTCCATAGCGCACCTCCTGTGAGTTAGGATCCTATGCAGAATTATACCCCATTATACCCTCAAAATCAAGGGCATAATGGGGTATAGCATGTTACTACAAACACTACAAGGAAAGTCTATCCTTGCTCACTTTTCTTGCCCATATGCGCTCGTGGTATTTAAACATCATACGATATATCGCAAAAACTATTGCTTTATTGATCGTTTTTGCTGCCGCTCTCTAACGGCGCCATATAGGTGCACTTTCTTTCTTCGTTAAAATAGTTGGTGCAGCCATAGAATATGTCACCATTCTTCGGATTCTTTTTGACGATCAAATAACCATCTGTACATTTAGGACATTTCAAAATGTCATGCATGTGTGTCCTGTCATTGGCCATGAAGTCGCAAAGCTCAGCCTCATTTGTGCATATCCAGAGATTCAAGCCGTAGTTTTTATTAAACTCATACTTTAGCGGGAAACCGCATACAGAACAACGCAGGTTAAACAGGTCCACCACTTGCATATTGATCTCATCATTATGCGGAATGTTGAAATCTTTAATGAGCTCTACAAGAAATCTGGATGGTTTTGTTCTAGGCGCTGCGATATATACCCTGTTTTTTGTCCGTGTCATCGCCACATAAAACAATCGCCGCTCTTCTGCAAAGGGCATACTATTGTCCTCATATGTAACGAGCTTAATAATAGGATCACCTTCGATCTGGCACGGGAACCCGAATTTCCCTTCGAACATATTGATCAGAATTACGTTGTCATACCCAAGGCCCTTGGAACTATGCGCTGTCATAAAGGTGATCTTTGCATTTGGGTATTTTTCACTCCTGATCGCACCGCCCGGCAATTCGCTGAACCGATTCGTTCGGTACAGCTTGTACATGTCATAATTGTATCGGCCAATCAACAAAATCGAACTCTGCTCGCCGTACTCAGATAGGATCTCACCAATGATATGCTCGATGGTATCTGCAAGTCGCTCCATAGGTTTGGTACTATCATCGAAAACTTCAAGAACAATCGGGTTCTCAAGATGCTTCGGAGAAATCAACTGCTTTCGGATTTGCGAAGTATTTCTTTGTACAAAGCCTCCAGCAATATCGATAAGCTCCTGCGAATTACGGTAGGTATGAGTAATCTTCAACTCCGTTCCAGCTCCCATAAGCTCCAGGAAACGAGTAAATAGCGTAATATCAGAGCCAGAAAACGCATATATCGACTGCCAGTCATCACCGACCGCAACAACCTTCGCCTGCGTAATTTGAGATAGCCTTTTCGTTAGATTGAATCTCTGACGAGCAATGTCTTGGAACTCATCAATGATGATATACTTGTAAGGGAGCGTGACATTCTGCCGCTCAATCTCCTGCAAATAGAAGTGTGCATCATTTATCATGTCTGCAAAGTCTATCTGATTTGCAAATAGAGCTCAACCGCACCGCAGCCCCAGTGACCGATGTTTGTAACATCTCTTGAAAAGCCTTCTTCAAATGATACAGTAGCCACATCAAGCGGCAAATTCAGAATTAGCTTTTTCTTTTGGGCAACTACCGTGACCACATTTCTGATTTTCTTAAATGCCGCATATAGCTTTAGATGACTTTCGCTAATATCATCGCCAAGGCTAAGAATATAGTCACCCAGTCTCTTGATGAAATCACCGATGAACTTAAAGGTGTTCGTGGAGGTAAACAGGTCACTAATGTTATAAATCCATTCTGGGTCGTTCTTCGTGGCTTGGTAACCAACCTCAAACTTGTTTTGTAGCTGGCAATAGGAAATGGTGATTGACGACTTTCTCTTTTCCAATCCATTCAAGTGTCGGCATATTCTCTCTCCTCAATTACCAAAAAGGCAATCTCCACTGCATCTAAGCGTGCAAAGTTCATCTGTTGTGAAAACTGGCATTTGAGTAGAAAATTCTGTGCAAAGATTTTTTCCATCTCCCTCGCCCAAGTGGAAATAGTTGTTATAATCAAAAAACACAAATCTCCATTCATTTTGCAACGGATATGAATTTGCGGTATCCTTGACAAACAAATGTGCCATGCTTTTTGAGTCTTCATCTATTTTATCGTAATACTCACGTATAAGCCCATGATTGCGTTTGTCGATGTATTTTATGGGGTGATATCCATATCCACATCCCGCAGCTTCAAGGTTTTTCACCAGTGCATTCACAAAATCAGAGAAATTGAATAATAACGCATGATCTCCGAATTGGCTCATTTCTGCTATAAAATTATCGTTTAGCGCATAAGTGTCTTCAGATACCATGTGGCAATTCTTATGCGATAGCAAAGAAGCCGAGAAGGAGCGTACCGGACAATCCGGTATACTCGAAATAACTGCTTTTTCTATGTACGCAGAAATATCGACCCCATTGACCACGAAGGGCTTTGATAGATTGAGGTACTCCTTCCCTTCCATTTTATCGCCACGAAAAGTTGTAACATCTTCTTGAAATAACTCAATGGGGCTAAAATGAACAATTCCATTTTTTAACTGTTCTAAATGTTCCTTTTTCCCAAATTTAAGCAAAAACTCCATTTGCACAACTCATTTCCTAATATAGTACGATTTTTGATGGTTATTTAATTCAAAGTCCTCTGGAAGTTAATCACAATATTGGGGACGGCTATTCCTACCACAGCATCTTTTACTTCATGCTTGTTGTAAAGCCTATCCAATGTAATCAATACACTCTTCCAGCCTTCTCTTAATTCCTTTTTTGATCGCAGTATCACAAAGAATCCCCCAATAATCCTGTTCCAGGTTTGATTTTTCGGGAGATGCTGTGATGCCTTTCCCGCAATATCCTGGAGAATGCGCTTGGGCTGGAAAATGATTTGCTACTTGCAGCATGTAATCGATCATGGGATATTTTTTCCGCATTTCCCAATCAAGGTATCCGGCCTGCCCGTTCGTCCCGTATTGAATCATCCATCGGATTCTGTCCAGGTCATTTTTTACATCCGCACAGTCGTATGCTTCCTTTATTGCTTTCAAAACCTGTATTTCTAAATCAGACGTAAAATAGATGTTTCCCATCCCAGCCACTCCTTTCCGATTTGCTTATCAAATACTACTATATATTATCATTTTACCATAATTCCTTTGCAAAGTCCATCAGGAATCATCTTTCTTCACGATGATTGCATGAACGCTCACCCTCATACTGAACTCCCGTTGCCTCATTTTTCAAGCATTACGAACTATTTCAAGGAGCATCGTGGAACGCACACTGATTGCAAACCGTTTCTTGACATGAACAATGCTCCCTTCGTGATTGACAGTGTTTTTATTTCACTGTCTCTCATAAAGGGAGCATATCACGCCTGCCGGGGATGTTTCCTTTTCAAATGTCTTATCCACGATGGTTCTGCATTACAAACGTCAGGCTATCCCGCAGCTCCTGGTTAAAGCTCCTCGTCATCCCAGCCCGGATACTGCGCCGGCGGGTCTCCAACCGCTTTGATCACACGAAAAGACTTCGTTTTCTCCTCCAATTCCCGCATCACTCTGCACTGGAAACGCCATTCATCTCCAAAATCAAACAAGTACTTAAATTTATCGCCTTTTTCCAGTCCAAGTCGTCCAAGTGGCATCTTGTAGGATAACCGGCAGCCCTCATCCATATCGTCGGAATAATAGGCACCTAAATTGCTCCAATACCGGTCATCCATAAAGAACGCATGGCAATGGTCATCGTCAAATTCGAAAGCACTCAAAATCGCTTCACTCAATGCGCCAAGGGTTTTCTGCTTGCCGATTTGAATGTACCGGTAACAGCTGCGTCCCAGAGATACCTTGATCACATAGCTTTCCACCGTGCCAGTTGCTTTTTCCTTGTTGGGACGACGTTCCGGTTCGCCGCCGCTTAAGGAAAAACGAATCGTATTGTCCTCCTTGGCCTTTCTGTAAATATCCTTAAACGCTTCGCTGTAACCACGTCCGAAGTGGAACGGATAGGCCCTGACCAATCCATCCGAAATAATCATATCCTTAAAGGGGATCAACACGGCATCCAGCAGTACCGGACCTTTTCCCATCATCTCCTCCCAGGTGGAAAACAGCCCCTCGACCATATAGACCGTCTGGTCATCCTCTGAAATGAAAACGGTTCCCTTTTTTAAATGCCGTTCCATAATGTACTTTCCCGGCTTGCACTGCGCCCACCCCGCCACAATTTGGGCCTGCTCCTCTGGCAGCTTTGCATAGGCAATGTATTCCTGAAGCACCTGCGTGTGGGACCACAAATAATCTGCAATCTTCTTCGCATCGGCAGCATCGACGCCTCGGCTCCGGTCAATGGTCCCCGTGCCGGGACATACCCGGTATTTTTGATTTACGAAGTCCAGCAAAGGGAACCAAAGCTCATAAAAAAGCTCCGCATCTTGTTTTTCTAATGTCATATTCCGCTCCTTATCTATTGCGCTATTGTTCTTCTCGCAGGATGTCCATCAGATGGTCCAGAATAAACCGCTGTGCGTTTGCCCCGTAGTACACCGCCTGAAAAGGCCCGGCCTTCCCCTGCATCTCCCGGACAGACAGGCCCAGCTGCTCTCCTGCCGCCGTTGGCAGCCGCTTCCTAGCCGGATCGCTGTATCATTTCCAGTTCTGTCATAATAGTCCCCTCCTCGTTATGTTTTTAGCTTAGCACCTTTGCGCCAGACAGGCAACGGAAATCGTCAGTTGAAACGAATATTCGTCTTTTTCACCTAGATCTTTTTTTATTTCTGTGCAATATGACATAGATAGGCTTTTATCCGATAACCGCCCTATTCTTTTCCCATTGCACTTTCCAATCGCTATTCGTTCTACTCCCTCTAGCCAGCGGACTTCTCTTTCTTTGCGAGCCAACTTTTCAATATCTTTTCGGCTTATTTTTCAAGACTTTTCAATAAATATATCGGCCCCAAAATCCCACTTTTCAAATATTCAGGTGGTAAGCTCCTGGCCTTCTGTCCTCCACCCATAGACAAGCCCCAGCAAGCAACCTTCGCCTGCCGGGGACGTTTATTTTCAGTTCAGCACCACATTATAGTAAATTTTCGCGCTGTGGCCACAGTACGCAGACAGGTACACCCCATCCGTCCGCCACACAGGGTTGCTGCGGGCTTCATCAGTTCTTCATAATGTGCGCCACCAGCCGCAGATTCCGTTCTATGAGAACATTCCTCGCTTCCAGATCCCCCTTCCCCGCCAAATCCAGATAGTACCGTTCCTCTTCCTCCGTCAGCGGGCGGGGAAAGCCGCCCGAGGACAGCTGCAATGAATAAAATAATGAACTGAGCATCAGCCAGGCCGCTGCCAACATGTTCGCCACCTCCACTGCCACTGTATTCCCCATTGCCCGTCCTTTTTCCAACAAAATACCGCCGGGGCATTTTGCCCCGGCGGTGAAAACTGTTATTCCTTTCAGGCGCTGCGGTATTGGTCGAGGAAATCCTCCCACGGATATCCGTTGATCGTTCCGTTCTCAGACATATCCAAAACAATCATTACTGCCATTGTATCACAGCAAACACCCGGTGTCATCAAAAACCGGCACATTTCCGCGCATCGATAACGGGGCAGTGGAACTATGGTCATCATACACCATAACTCCCCGGTGTGAGGTGCGCGGTGCGCAACTTTTTTCAAAATTGTCGCACGCCGCGCGACCATAAGTTGAAGGAATCTGCTATACTAAAATCGCCAAATAAGCAGTGGACAATAGCATCAAACGGTGATATTATTTTACCGTAATGGTTCCAAAAATCGGCGGGGAAGCCCCCGAAAGAAAGAGGAATGGAATATGGAAGTACGCAGATGCATGAAATGTATGCACCCGCTGACGGCGGGAGAAACCGTCTGCCCGGAGTGCGGACGCGCCTACGGCAGCGTGAACGCGGAGACCTTCGCCCTGAAACCGGGAACGATTCTGGAGGGAAAGTACCTCGTGGGCGAAATGCTGGGTCAGGGCGGCTTCGGCATTACCTACATTGGCTTTGACCTGCTGCTGGAGCAGAAGGTCGCCATTAAAGAATACTATCCCATGAGCACCGGCATGGTCAGCCGGGACGGTCACTCCACCGTGGTGTGGAGCAGCGCCATGATGGGAAAAACCGGCACTCAGAAAGGCTTCGACAGTTTCCTGAAGGAAGCCCGGAAAATGGCGAAGCTGGGCGGCATTCCCGGCGTCGTGGGGGTGAAATCGGTTTTCATCCAGAACGAAACGGCCTACATCGTCATGGACTTCATCGAGGGCGAGACCCTCCTGAAAAAATTGCAGAAGAACGGCCCCATGGACTTTGACAGCTGCGTCAAACTCATGACCCCGATCATGCAGGCACTGGCAGAAGTCCATGAGCACGGCATTATCCACCGGGACATCAGCCCGGACAACATCATGGTGCGGCCTGACGGCAAGCTGATTTTGCTGGATCTGGGCGCGGCGAAGGATTTGGACATTCAGGGAAATGACGGCAGCGTCCAGTCCTCCCAGATGGTGGCCAAGCACGGATTCAGCCCCATTGAGCAGTACAGCAAGAGCGGAAAGGTCGGCCCGTGGACGGATATTTACGCCATGGCCGCCACGATTTACTATTGCTGCACCGGCATTCTCCCGCCCCCCGCCACCGACCGCACCATAGACGATACGCTGGCCTGCCAGCCACGGCTGACGCAGGCGCAGTTCGACATTCTGGCGGACTGTATGCATATGCGCCCGCAGGATCGTCCGCAGAGCATGGACACGCTCCTGCAAATGCTCACCCGTCTCCAGGGGGAGGCGAAAGTGGAACCGCCCAAAGTTATTCCGGAAGTGGAACCGCCCAAGCCGGTCGAGACGAAAGCAGCCCCGCCCAAACCGATGGAGACGGAACCGGTAGCCCAGAAGATCCAACCGATAAACCCAGAAGCGCAGCCCACCCAACCGCCCCGGCACGATGTGAAGCCGGAGCGACCGCTTTCCAAATGGCTGATACCCGGCGTTGCGGCGGTGGTCGCGGTGATAGCCCTCGCCATTTCCATCGGCAGCGGCGGGAAAAAGTCCGCCCCCGCTCCCTCCGTGAAAGCTCCAACCGTGCAGACCGTCGCCACGGAACCGGCGCCGACAGAAACAGTTCCTACTATTCCCATGGAAGTCCATACCATGGCGGCTGCAGACTTTGTCTATGAAGACGACATCTCTGCTACCCCGTTTTGGGGGCAGAGTCAGTATTTGCGCAAAGACGTAAATACCCTAACCTTCCAAAGCTCACTGCAAAACGCCCCCAGCAGTGCATGGGATGTCTCGGAAGCCGGGGACAGAAGCGTGCTGGCCTGGATGAATAACGGAGATCTGTACGTGGCCGCTGACGGGGCGATCGCACTAAACCCCAATGCTTCATGGTTGCTTCAAGATTTCGTAAATCTGAAGACAATCAAGTTTGGGAACTGCTTCGATACTTCCAGCGTGACAGACATGAGTGCGATGTTCATCCACTGCACGAGTCTGACCAGTTTGGATTTATCCGGCTTCGATACTTCCAGCGTGACAGACATGGGTGCGATGTTCCAAAACTGTGCGAGTCTGACCAGTCTGGATGTATCCAGTTTCGACACCTCCAACGTGACATATATGTTTTTTATGTTCGACCTCTGTGAGAGTCTAACCAGTTTGGACCTGGCCAGCTTTGATACCTCCAACGTGACAGATATGGACGCCATGTTTGCAAACTGCGAACGTCTCACCGATCTGGATTTATCGGGCTTCGATACTTCCAACGTAACGAGCATGCACTATATGTTCAGCAACTGTGAAGATCTGACCAGTTTAGATTTGTCCGGTTTCGATACCTCCAACGTGGCAGACATGAGTAATATGTTCCGCTCCTGTACAAGTCTGACCAATCTGAATCTGTCCGGTTTTGATGCCTCCGCCGTAACGAAGATGGACAGTATGTTCTACGGCTGTGACAATCTGCCCGATATCATCTGCTCCGACAGTAAGATTCTTAAGGAATTCCGCAATCGTTAACACCCACCCCGCCCGGCTCTGCCATCCAGAGCCGGGCAAAATTTTTTCAAAATTGTCGCACACCGCGCAACCGCAAATTTCGTAAACTTGCTATAATAAAATCATCAAATAGGCAGTAGACAACATCATCAAGCGATGATATTATTTTACTATAGTGGTTATCACCGGGAACACGGAACCGAACGTCAGGCCACTGAAAGAGGAGAGAAACATGAAATTTGACCGCTGTTTTGGCTGTATGGAGGAAATTCAGGGCTACCCCTGCCCCGTCTGCGGCTTTGACCCCGCGCAGGCCGCCGCACCCAATTATGTGCTTCCCTATGGGGCGATTTTGAACGGCAGATACATCGTAGGAAAAATGCTGGGTCAGGGCGGCTTCGGCATCACCTATATCGGCTGGGACCTTGCCATGGAGCGGAAGGTCGCCATCAAGGAATACTACCCCTCCGGTCAGGTCAGCCGGAATCCCGGTTCCCGGGATTTGACATGGTATACCAACGAGCAGTCCCGGCAGGCAAGGCAGAACGGTATGCAGATGTTCCTGAAAGAGGCCCGAAAAATGTCCAAGGTGGACAATCTCACCAATGTGGTGCGGGTGCGAGATATTTTTCAGGAAAACGAGACGGCCTATATCGTCATGGACTTCGTGGAAGGCGAAACGCTGAAAGCACGGCTGGATAAGACCGGCCCTCTGACATGGAAGCAGGCGAAGGAAATTTTCGTGCCCGCCATTCAGGCCATGGAGCAGGTACATCAGGCCGGTCTTGTCCACCGTGACATCAGCCCGGACAATCTGATGCTGACGCCGGACGGCAGGGTAATGATCCTCGATCTGGGCGCGGCAAAGGATCTGGCAATCAATAAAGGTGCGTCCTCGGCGATGGTCGTGAAAGGCGGCTTCAGCCCTCCGGAGCAGTACGCCCAGCAGGGCGGGTCCGGCTCATGGACGGATGTTTACGCCATGGCCGCAACCATGTACCACAGCCTGACCGGCGTCGTTCCCCCCACCGCTGTAGATCGTATGCAGGGAGAACCCGTAAACTGGGCATTGCTGGAAACCGGCGGCGTTCCGAATCATGTAATTGCGGCCCTGCAAAATGCAATGAAGCTCAACGCCAGAGAAAGAACGCAGACCATGGCAGAGCTTCTGCGTCAATGTCAGTCCAAATCCGCCCATGCATCCAGGCCGGGGGCAAACCATTCCGGTTCGCAGAAAAAAGCAAATGCTGTGGTGATTGGTCTGGCTGTCGCCCTTTGCGCGATGACGGCGGTATTGGTAACTCTTTTTGTAAAAGCAAAGCCTGAGCCGCAGCCTGCGCCTACCAAAACCGTAGTACAGGCGGAACCCACTGTAAGCCATGTTGAACCGACTATAGCGTATACGAAACCAACCGCTCCAAGCTCCAACCCGACGAAGCCAACGGCATCTACCGTGCCCGAAGAAACTCAGGCAAAGAAACCGGCCGTGAACGTGAATGATATCGTCAGCTTTGGCCATTACGAGCAGGATGGCAATCGCAGCAACGGCGCCGAGGCGATTGAATGGCTGGTGCTGGACGTTCAGGAGGACAGGGTGCTGCTGCTGAGCCGTTATGCGCTGGATGCTCAGCCTTTTCACAAGAAGTATGAGTATGTCACATGGGACACCAGCACAATTCGGCAATGGCTGAACGGCACGTTTTATAATTCCGCCTTTTCCGAGGATGAAAAAACAATTATGGAACGGACAACCCTCCTGCCGGACAGGAATCCCTATATCAAATGCGATTCCGGCAGGGAAACAGCGGACTATGTATTTCTTTTGAGTCTTGAAGAAGTGGATGCGTTCATTCAGTCGAATGGGAATATCGATAAGGACGCGCTGCTTTGCTATCCCACGGATTACGCGGTACAGCAGGGGACATACAAAAACAAGGATACCGGCGGATGCTGGTGGTGGCTCAGAACCTCCGCAGATGACAACCTTGCTGTGTGCAGTGTAAACAGTGACACCATAATCGACTATCACGACGGTACAGTAAACTCTCCGAAAGCCGGTGTCCGTCCCGCCATATGGGTATCTATCGGTTAACATGCGAAACAGGAAGCAGAAATCTGGAACAAAGAGGAGCATGAGAGTGATATGGAACTGAACAAATGCTTTGGCTGTATGGAGGAAATTCAGGGCTATCCCTGCCCCCACTGCGGCTTCGACCCGCGGAGCGTCAAAGGAATCGAGTACGCCCTGCC
>ULIW01021087.1_pt1 | contig 14106 bp, 10 predicted proteins | sample 1950451 | NCBI WGS metagenome assembly ULIW01 (sample SAMEA4835452, study PRJEB28245) | human gut metagenome | biome: gut microbiome; material: fecal sample | place: Denmark | collected 2008 | reverse complement strand
CTGTGTTAATCTGTGCAATCTGTGGTGAATTATAACATATTCTTAGAACGGCAGGTCATCCTTTGCATCCCCTGCGAGGAATTCCGGTGCGGCAGTGGGAGCCGGCGGCGGAACGGGAGCGCCCGGAGCGGGTGCGGCAGTGCTTACGCGTTCTACCTTCCATGCGCGAATACTGTTGAACCAACGGTCTTGCCATTGGCGTGCGTCTACATCAAAAGATACTGTCAGCTCTTCGCCCATCTGAATATTGAACTGTTCGATTTTGTCCGCTCCAAATACGTCAAAACACATTTTGCGCGGATATTGGCCATGGTCTTCAATCACATATTCTTGTGATTTCCATTCGTTACCTGACTTGGAAACTCCGCCTCTGGGCTGGAGTATAGCGATGATTTTTCCTGTAAATTCCATTGTTTTCTTTTTAAATGATGCGGCGAAGTTACAATTTTTTAGGAATATGAGACGAATATTCGGCTGTTTTTTCTTGCTATTTCTTTGTCGTAGGGAATTCTTTTTTTAACTTTGTCCGTCAGTTTGAAAAAGATAAAAACGGTTTCTAAGACGTTAGCAAAATAAAAAACTTAAATATACAGAAGATATGAAATTTATCGTTTCGAGTACTGCGCTCTCCAGTCATTTGCAGGCTATCAGCCGTGTGATTAATTCGAAGAATGCGTTGCCTATTTTGGATTGTTTCCTCTTTGAACTGCAAGACGGAACCTTGTCTGCAACTGTTTCCGACAGTGAAACGACGATGGTCACTACGGTCGAAGTGAATGAAAGTGATATGGACGGCCGTTTTGCCGTCACAGCCAAAACCCTTTTGGACGCTTTGAAGGAAATTCCCGAACAACCGTTGACTTTTGAAATCAATACGGATTCCCTTGAAATCACGGTACAGTATCAGAACGGTAAATACAGCCTGATGGGGCAGAATGCGGACGAGTTCCCGCAGTCTGCCATGTTGGGTGACAATGCCGTACGTGTGGAAATGGATGCACAAGTGTTGCTGGGTGGTATCAACCGTGCCGTGTTTGCTACGGCTGATGACGAGCTTCGTCCCGTGATGAACGGTATCTATTTCGATATCACAACGGAGGACATCACGATGGTGGCATCAGACGGTCATAAGCTGGTGCGCTGCAAGACACTGGCCGCCAAAGGTAACGAACGTGCCGCCTTTATCCTGCCCAAGAAGCCGGCTTCGCTGATGAAGAATCTGCTGCCGAAAGAGCAAGGCATGGTGACTATCGAGTTCGACGAACGCAACGCTGTGTTCACACTGGAAAGCTACCGCATGGTGTGCCGTCTTATCGAAGGACGCTATCCCAACTACAACTCTGTGATTCCGCAGAACAACCCTTATAAAGTGACGGTAGACCGCCTGCAACTGCTCGGTGCTTTGCGCCGCGTGTCCATCTTCTCCTCGCAGGCAAGCAGCCTTATCAAGCTCCGTATGCAGGAGAATCTGATTGTCATCTCCGCACAGGACATCGACTTCTCTACATCGGCCGAAGAAACACTGGTTTGCCAATATGCGGGCAATCCGATGAGCATCGGTTTCAAGTCCACTTTCCTGATTGACATTCTGAATAACATTTCTGCCGATGAAATCGTTATCGAACTGGCAGATCCTTCACGTGCAGGTGTCATTATTCCGGTAGAGCAGGAAGAGAACGAAGACTTGCTGATGTTGCTGATGCCGATGATGCTGAATGACTGATGAATATTAGCAATCGGATTATGAGCTACGAGCTACAAGTGGCTGCGCAATTATGCCGCACGGTACTTGTAGCTCGTGGCTTGTAAGTTAAACTTATAATTTATAGCTCATAGCCAGAGCTTATAAAACGAAAAAACAATGAAATTGAATCTGAAAAATCCGATAGTCTTTTTTGATTTGGAGACTACGGGTACCAATATCAACTCAGACCGAATTGTCGAAATCTGTTACCTCAAGGTATATCCCAACGGGAATGAGGAGTCCAAAACCATGCGTATCAACCCCGAAATGCCCATTCCTGCCGAAGCATCTGCCGTTCATGGCATCTACGATGCCGATATAGCCGACTGCCCCACATTCAAGGAAGTGGCGCGCAACATTGCCAATGACATTGAAGGATGCGACTTGGCGGGCTTCAACTCCAACCGTTTTGATATCCCCGTCCTGGCGGAAGAGTTCCTTCGTGCCGGTGTGGACATTGACATGAGCCGCCGCAAGTTTGTGGACGTGCAGGTCATTTTCCACAAGATGGAGCAACGCACGCTATCTGCTGCCTATAAATTCTATTGCGGCAAGAATTTGGAAGACGCCCATACGGCAGAGGCTGATACACGTGCCACCTACGAAGTGCTGATGTCGCAGTTGGACCGCTATCCGGAGTTGCAGAATGACGTGGCTTTCCTTGCCGACTATTCCAGCTTCAACAAGAATGTGGACTTTGCCGGTCGTATGGTCTACGATGACAAAGGTGTGGAAGTATTCAACTTCGGCAAGTACAAGGGCATGTCGGTATCCGATGTCCTGAAGCGCGATCCCGGCTATTACAGCTGGATTCTGAACAGTGATTTTACCCTGAATACCAAAGCCACGCTGACCAAGATACGTCTGCGTGAAATGACTCAGAAATAAATGGCAAATATACTGAAAGGGAAGAAAATAGTATTGGGCATTACGGGCAGCATTGCCGCCTATAAAGCATGCTATATTATTCGCGGACTGATTAAGCGTGGTGCAGAGGTGCAGGTGGTCATTACGCCTGCCGGAAAAGAATTTATTACCCCTATCACGCTCTCTGCCCTGACCAGCAAACCGGTTATCAGTGAGTTCTTTGCCCAACGCGATGGTACCTGGAACAGCCATGTGGACCTCGGTCTGTGGGCAGATGCCATGCTGATAGCCCCGGCTACGGCTTCCACCATCGGCAAGATGGCGAATGGCGTGGCAGACAATATGCTGATTACCACCTATCTTTCCGCCAAAGCTCCGGTGTTTGTGGCGCCTGCCATGGACCTGGACATGTATGCCCATCCTTCCACCCAAAAGAATCTGGATACACTCCGCTCTTATGGAAACCACATCATAGAACCTGCTACGGGAGAACTCGCCAGCCATCTGGTGGGGAAAGGCCGTATGGAGGAGCCGGAGAATATCATCCGCCACCTGGAAATGTACTTTGCTGCCAAAGAGGGCGACCTGGTGGGCAAGACAGTGATGATAACCGCAGGACCTACTTATGAGAAGATAGACCCGGTGCGCTTCATCGGCAACTATTCTTCCGGCAAGATGGGACTTGCCCTGGCAGATGAATGTACCGCCAGAGGGGCCAAGGTGATACTGATTGCCGGTCCGGTGCAGCAAGGCACTTACTTCCCGATGCACCAGTACTATGCGGTAGAGTCGGCGCAGGAGATGTTCGAGGCTGCATCTGCCGCCTTTGTCCATGCCGATGCCGCCATCTTGACGGCTGCCGTGGCAGACTACACCCCCGAACAAGTGGCGGATGAGAAAATCAAGCGCGAAAAGACCGGGGAGATGAGTTTGAACTTGAAACCTACCCGCGACATAGCCGTTTTCTTAGGTAATCTGAAGAACGATACAGAGCACCAACGGCGCCTCCTCGTAGGCTTTGCCCTTGAGACTCATAACGAGCAGATGAATGCGGAAGACAAGCTCAACCGCAAGAATCTGGACTTCATCGTGCTGAACTCCCTGAACGACAAGGGAGCCGGTTTTCGTTGCGATACCAATAAAATCAGTATCATAGACCACCAGGGAAAGACGGACTACCCCTTGAAGTCCAAAGCCGAAGTGGCTGCCGACATCGTAGACCGTCTGGTGAAAGATTTAAATAGTAAATAGTAAATCGTCAAATCGTCAAATCGTCAATATCCTTATGTTGCGTTCGCTTTACATACAGAATTATGCGCTTATTGAAAAGCTCGATATCAGCTTCAGCAGCGGTTTCTCGGTGATAACGGGTGAGACCGGTGCTGGAAAATCCATTATTCTGGGTGCCATCGGTCTGCTGCTGGGACAGCGTGCCGATGTGAAAGCCATTCGTGTAGGAGCTTCGAAGTGCATTATCGAGGCCCGTTTTGATATTTCCGCTTACGGTATGCAGCCTTTCTTTGGGGAGAATGAGTTGGAGTACGAGGAAGAATGCCTCCTGCGCCGCGAGGTGTCCGCTTCGGGCAAGAGCCGGGCATTCATCAATGACACGCCTGCTTCATTGGCTCAGATGAAGGAGTTGGGAGAACAGCTGATTGACGTGCATTCCCAGCATCAGAACCTATTGCTGAACAAGGAAGGGTTTCAGTTGAATGTACTGGACATCTTGTCGCATAACGAAGAGGCCTTGTCTGCTTACCAGCATATCTTCGGAGCATGGAAGCAGGCACAGCAGGATTTGGAGGCCCTTGTTGCCCGTGCCAATCAGGATAAGTCGGACGAAGACTATATCCGTTTCCAACTGGAACAGTTGGAAGAGGCACACTTGTCTGCCGGTGAGCAGGAGGAGCTGGAGCAAGAGGCAGATACGCTGAGTCATGCGGAAGAGATAAAGGCCGGACTCTATCGGGTAGGGCAGACGCTCTACTCGGACGAAGGAGGCTTGTTGTCCGGGCTGAAGGAATGCCTGAATACGATGCTCGGCCTGCAGAGGGTTTATCCGGTTGCCGGGGAACTTGCCGAACGCATGGAAAGCACTTATATCGAGTTGAAGGATATTTCGCAGGAAGTGTCGGGTAAGGAGGATGAAATAGAGTTCAACCCCGAACGTCTGGATGAAGTGAACGAACGTCTGAACTTGATTTATACGCTCCAACAGAAGCACCGCGTTTCCACTGTCGGTGAACTTCTGGCGCTGACGGATGAATACGCCGCCAAACTCTCCGCCATCACTTCGTCCGACGAGCACATCGAGGAACTGAAAGCGCGTTGCGACGCTTTATATAATAAGGTGAAAAAGCAGGCTGCCGTCCTCACCAAGGCGCGTACTGCCGCTGCCCGTGAAGTGGAGAAGCAGATGGCTGCGCGGCTGGTTCCGTTGGGCATGCCCAATGTCCGTTTCCAGGTAGAGATAGGTGCCCGCAAAGAGCCGGGCATACACGGGGCGGATACTGTGAACTTCTTGTTTTCCGCGAATAAGAACGGGGCATTGCAAAGCGTCTCCTCCGTAGCTTCAGGTGGTGAAATAGCCCGCGTCATGCTCTCCATTAAAGCAATGATAGCCGGTGCCGTCAAGCTTCCTACCATTGTATTCGACGAAATAGATACCGGAGTCTCCGGCGAGATAGCCGACCGCATGGCGGATATCATGCAGGAGATGGGCGAGCAGGACCGCCAGGTAATCAGTATCACCCATCTGCCCCAGATTGCTGCCCGCGGACGCGCCCATTATAAGGTGTACAAGCAGGACAACGAGACGGAAACAAACAGTCACATCCGTCGTCTGACCGACGATGAACGTGTGGAAGAAATAGCCCATATGCTGAGTGGTGCTAAGCTGACCGAAGCCGCACTGAACAATGCCAGAGCATTGCTGGAAGTATCAAATAGTAAATAGTAAATCGTCAAATAGTAAATACCCATATATGGTTGATAACAGTGAAATGATTTTCGGCGTTCGTGCCGTGATAGAAGCCATTCAGGCAGGAAAAGAGATAGACAAGATATTGGTAAAGAAGGACATTCAGAGTGATTTGTCAAAAGAGCTGTTCGCTGTCTTGAAAGGGACTTTGATACCGGTACAGCGCGTTCCGGTGGAACGCATCAACCGCGTGACACGGAAGAATCACCAGGGAGTAATTGCCTTCATCTCTTCAGTCACTTACCAGAAGACGGAGGACTTGGTACCTTTCCTTTTCGAGCAGGGCAAGAATCCTCTGTTTGTGATGCTTGACGGCATCACGGATGTCCGCAATTTCGGTGCCATTGCCCGTACTTGCGAGTGTGCGGCGGTAGATGCCGTGATTATCCCTGCACGGAACAGTGTATCTGTCAACGCAGATGCCATGAAAACCTCGGCAGGAGCCTTGCACACTTTGCCCGTTTGCCGCGAACACAGCCTGAAAGAGACCCTGCAATTCCTCAAGAATAGTGGTTTCCATATCGTGGCAGCCACGGAGAAAGGCGATTACGACTATACCAAAGCCGACTATACCGGTCCGATGTGCATCATTATGGGTGCCGAAGACAAGGGGGTGTCCTATGACAACCTGGCGTTGTGTGACGAGTGGGTGAAGATTCCCATGTTGGGAACCATCGAGTCCCTCAATGTTTCCGTTGCAGCCGGCATTTTGATTTATGAAGCGGTAAAACAAAGAACCAACTAAGATATGAAAAAGAAATTGCTGTTGATGCTCACTCTCTGTTTATTGGCTCAGTGGAGTGTGGCACAAGCCCCGAAGTGGGTAGACAAAGCCAAACGTGCCGTTTTTTCGGTGGTGACCTACGACCAGAACGATAAGATACTGAATACTGGAAACGGCTTTTTTGTCACTGAAGATGGCGTTGCGCTTTCTGACTACACCTTGTTCAAAGGTGCCCAGCGCGCCGTTGTGATGAGCTCGGACGGAGCACAGATGCCGGTGGAGGCCATTATGGGGGCCGATGACATGTACGATGTTGTCAAGTTCCGTGTCGGCATCTCCGGAAAGAAAGTCACGGCACTCACTTTGGCTGCTGTGGCTCCGGCTGCCGGTGCGGATGTATATCTGCTGCCTTATTCCACCCAGAAGGACCGTTCCTTCACTGCCGGGAAAGTAAAGGAAGCTGATAAGATTTCCGGTAACTATTCCTATTATACACTTGATATGCGTTTGAAGGACAAGATGGTGAGTTGTCCGCTGATGACTGTGGACGGGCAGGTCTTCGGCCTTGCGCAGAAGTCCTCCGGACAAGACACGGCTACCATCTGCTATGCCATTGATGCCAATTTCGCCATGTCGCAGAATATCTCCGCATTGTCTTATGGAGATATGTCATTGAAGGGCATCGGTATTAAGAAGGCATTGCCCGATACCGAAGAGCAGGCTTTGGTGTTCCTCTACATGGCTTCTTCCCAACTGTCTCCGGAGAAGTATATGGAGACTCTGAACGATTTCATTGCACAATATCCTGCCAGTGCCGACGGTTATCTGCGCCGTGCTTCCCAGCATCTGTTCATGTCCCGTGAAGATGCTTCCATGGATAAGGTCGCCGCAGATATGGATAAGGCTTTGGAGGTTGCCGCAAAGAAAGATGATGTGTATTACAACCGGGCCAAGATAATCTATAATTATGCATTGGGCAAGCCCGAGAAAGTTTATAAGGACTGGTCGCTCGACAAGGCTCTGGACGAGGTACGGAAAGCGATAGCCATTGACGAGCTTCCGGTTTATGTCCAGTTGGAGGGTGACATCCTGTTTGCCAAGCAGGACTATCCGTCGGCATTTACCAGCTATGATAAAGTGAATAAGACAATTCTGGCCTCTCCGGCTACCTTCTTCAGTGCTGCCAAGACCAAGGAACTGATGCAGGCGCCTGCCGAAGAGGTACTGGCTCTGATGGACAGTTGTGTGGCCCGCTTTACCCAGCCCTATACGGAGGAAGCCGCCCCTTACTTGCTGGAGCGTGCCCAAGCCCGTATGAATGCAGACCAGGCGCGTAATGCCATGTTGGATTATGATGCCTATTACAATGCCGTGAACGGTAAAGTGAACGACATGTTCTACTATTACCGTGAGCAGGCTGCTTTGAAGGCCAAGCAGTACCAGCGTGCGCTGGACGATATGGCGAAAGCCATCGAACTGAATCCGGAGGATTTGACTTACCGTGCCGAACTGGCAGTGGTGAATCTTCGCGTGGGACGTTACGAAGAGGCGTTGAATGTGCTGAAGGCTGCTCTGGAGAAAGACCCTAAGTATGCCGAGGCCTACCGTCTGATGGGTATCGCCCAGCTGCAGATGAAGAAGGACAAGGAAGCTTGTGCCAGCTTTGCCAAGGCAAAGGAATTGGGTGACCCCAATGTGGATGCTTTGATTGAGAAGCATTGCAAGTAAAGGGATGGGATAGAATAAAGGCTCTGCTTTCGCAAGCAGAGCCTCTGTTTTGGGGAACTCCCCCGTGTTAAATGAGTTAAGTCTAGGTATAACAGGTTATGAGTGAAATTACGTTGTTTTATTTATAAAATGCGTGGATTTCCGGAATACTGCATATACTTCGGATTTTTTTTATTTCAAAAAAGAAAATAGACTCGATTATTAATAAAAACAAACTTTGACAATCATGAAGAAAGTGATTTGCAGCCAGAAGGCACCGGGCGCCATAGGCCCTTATAGCCAGGCTATCGAAGCCAGTGGAATGGTATTTGTATCAGGTCAGTTGCCTATTGATGCAGCTACCGGAGTGATGGCTGAAGGTACGGAAGCGCAAGCCCGCCAGTCCTTGGAGAATATAAAGCATATCCTGGAAGAGGCAGGTCTGAGCATGGCGAATATTGTGAAGACAACCGTTTTTCTGGCAGACATGTCCTTGTTCGCTGATATGAACAAGGTATATGCCACCTATTTTGACGGTGCTTTCCCGGCACGTTCGGCTGTGGCAGTGAAGGCGTTGCCCAAAGATGCCTTAGTAGAGATTGAGTGCATCGCGGTTCGCTAACAAGTCGGCCACAATGAAACTGCTGCCTCCCACGAAGATGAAATCTTCCGGGAGGCTTTTTTCTTGTGCGGCCCGCACGGCGGCGGGTACGTCAGGATAGCAATGCCCTTTCAGGCCAGCTGCTGCGGCCAGCTCCTGCAGTTCGCTTTCGGGCAATGCCCGCTTCACGCTGGCTTTGGTGAAGTAGTAGGTCGCTTCCCGGGGTAGCAAGGCCAGTACCCCCCGTATATCCTTGTCATTCACCATGCCTATGACGATGTGTAGCTGTCGGTAAGTCTGTTGCTTCAGTTGTTCTGTAATGTAGGTGATGCCTCCCACATTGTGGCCGGTGTCACAAATCAGGGTGGGCGAGTCCTGCAGTTTTTGCCAGCGTCCCATCAAGCCCGTCAGTTCCGCCACACGGGCAAAGCCACTGCGCACTGCTTGTCCGTCCAGCCGGTAGCCGGCTTCTTTCAGTAGCGGGAGGGCGGTGAGTACGGTCCGGGCATTTTTCTGCTGGTAGAGCCCTTTCAGTTCGTATTCTATTCCGGGATAGTCTTCACGGTCATTCTCCTCGGCAAAGTAGATGGGAGCACCCGTTGTCTGTGCTTTTTCCAGAAATACCGGTTTCGTTTCGGGAGTGGTCTCGCCGATTACAACGGGGATACCGCTTTTAATGATTCCTGCCTTCTCTCCTGCGATTTTTGCCAAGGTGTCCCCCAGGAATTGGGTATGGTCAAAACTGATGTTGGTGATGATGCATACATCCGGACGGATGATATTGGTGCAGTCCAGGCGTCCGCCGAGTCCCACCTCGATTACGGCTACATCCACCTTTTCATCGGCAAAGTAGCGGAAGGCCATGGCGGTGGTCAGCTCAAAGAAAGAGGGATGGAGGGGTTCGAAGAAGCCACGTTCCTGCTCTACAAAACGGATGACGTATTCCTCGGGTATAGGCTGTCCGTTAATCCGGATGCGCTCCCGGAAATCCACCAGATGGGGCGAGGTATAGAGCCCGACCCTGTATCCTGCCTCTTGCAGTATGGCGGCAAGCGTATGCGAGCAGGAACCCTTTCCATTGGTACCGGCCACATGAATGCTGCGGAAACTGCGGTGGGGATGTTCGAAGTGTGCGTCCAGGGTCAGAGTGTTTTCCAATCCTTCCTTGTATGCTGAGCCGCCCACTTGCTGAAACATGGGCACACTGTTATATAAGTAAGTTAAAGTGTCCTGATAATCCATCTTTTATAATATTTAACGGAGAAGCAATCCTTTCTCCCTATTAATTTGTTATCTTTAAAAGCGACAAAGATAATGCAAACCGGACGCAATCAAGCTTGCTTGAAATTGCTTGCAGTGTAGCTTATCTTAAGCTTATGCAAAGGTATTAACAATTTAAATCTAACGTGTATGGGAGCTAAGAAAAATTTTGTGATTGATACGAATGTGATTCTTCACGATTATAACTGTTTGAAGAATTTTCAAGAGAATGACATTTATCTTCCCATCGTAGTCCTTGAAGAACTGGACAAATTCAAGAAAGGTAATGAGCAGATTAATTTCAATGCGCGTGAGTTTGTCCGTGAGCTAGATTTGATTACCGATGACAATCTGTTCACCAAAGGGGCGCCATTGGGAGAGGGCTTGGGCCGTCTGTTTGTGGTGGCAGGCATGGTGGACTCTCCCCGGGTACGTGATTCCTTTCCCGAACGCATCCCCGACCATCAGATTCTGTCGGTAGTGGACTGGCTTTCCACCAAAAAGCCTAAAATGAAAACCATCCTTGTCACGAAAGACGTGAATCTGCGCATGAAGGCGCGTTCCATCGGTCTGCTGTGCGAAGACTACATCAATGATAAGGTAATCAATGTGGATATATTCGAAAAGTCGAATGAAGTGTTCGAGGGTATTGACCCTGCGCTGATAGACCGCATTTATTCTTCCAAAGAAGGACTGGACATCAACGAGTTCGATTTTAAGGACATCATTCGTCCCAACGAATGCTTTGTGCTGAAGAGTGACCGCAGCAGTGTGCTTGCACGTTATAATCCCTTTACCCATTCGATTTGCCGGGTCAACAAGACAAAGAACTATGGCATTGAACCGCGTAATGCCGAGCAGAGCTTTGCTTTTGAGGTGCTGAACGACCCGAATATCAAGCTGGTTGCCCTGACCGGTAAGGCGGGAACCGGTAAGACCCTGCTGGCACTGGCCGCCGCATTGGGAAAACTTACCGACTACAAGCAGATTCTTCTGGCACGTCCCATCGTGGCCTTATCCAATAAAGACCTTGGATTCCTTCCCGGTGATGCCAATGAGAAAGTGGCTCCTTACATGCAGCCTTTGTTCGATAATTTGAATGTAATCAAGCATCAGTTCGCTGCCAATTCCTCTGAAGTGAAACGCTTGGAGGATATGCAAAAAAGTGAACAATTGGTCATCGAGGCATTAGCCTTTATCCGTGGGCGCAGCTTGAGCGAAACCTACTGTATTATCGATGAAGCCCAGAACCTGACCCCACATGAGATTAAGACCATCATCACCCGTGCCGGCGAAGGTACAAAAATGGTGTTTACCGGTGATATTCAGCAGATAGACCAACCCTATCTGGACAGTCAGTCCAACGGGCTTGTCTATATGATAGACCGCATGAGAGACCAGAATTTGTTTGCCCATGTCAATCTGGTGAAAGGGGAGCGCAGCCAGTTGAGCGAGTTGGCAAGTAATCTGATGTAGCGGATACCGCATTTTCCGGGGCAAAACTATTTCTATCCCGCTTTCTGACTGTTAAAACGGGGGAGGTGGGATGGTTTCTTTATAGACGATAAATAATTGTTATAACATTTTTTTATCGATTTATTGTCTGTTTTGACTAAAATAGTGTATCTTTGCCTCGCCTAAAACAAAACTGTCAAGCGAAATGAAGCGAAATTTTTTTCATCGGTATCTTTCCGCGAAAGTGCTTCCGATATGGACTATTCTGTTAATTGATGTATTTATCATCGTCATATCCAGTCTGTTGGCCTATGCTCTCCGATATGATTTCAGAAGCATTTTTTTGGAATCCTCTACCATTGACAAGACCATTTTATGGACGGTTGTTGTCAACTTGATTTTCTTCCGTGTTTTCCGTACGTATTCCAATGTGTTGCGCTTTTCCTCCTTTGTGGATATCATGCGCATTTTTGTGTCATTGACGGTGTCGTATGCACTGCTGATGATAACGAGCGTTCTGACGGAAAGCTATTTGGAGTTTAACCTGGCTCCGGTCAGCGTGCTGTTCATGTCCTATATCATCAGCTTTGCCATGATGGCATGTTCCCGTGTGATTGTCAAGACTTTCTTCGAGGCGCTGAACTTCGACGGCACCCATAGTGCCAATGTGTTCATTTACGGTGCCAAGGAAGCCGGGGTCAATATTGCCAAGGCATTGCGTGTCAATCTGCGCAACCACTACCGTCTGCGCGGATTCATTGCGGACGAACCTGAGCTTATCAACAAGGTGATGATGGGTGTCAGGGTGTTCCCCAACGATGATACGCTGATTGATGTGCTGAACGACCGCGATGTGCAGACCATCATCATTTCTCCTGCCAAGATGGAGGAACTGAAGAAGTCCGACATGGCTGACCGCCTGCTGGTGCACAACATCAAACTGATGACCGCGCCTCCTTTGAGCGAGTGGAACGGTCAGGCGCTGAGCCGCACACAGTTGAAGGAAATTCAGATTGAGGACCTGCTTCAGCGCAATCCTATCGAGATAGATATCCATAAGGTTGCCTCTCATCTGAAGGGCAAGCGTGTGATGATTACGGGCGCCGCCGGCTCCATCGGCAGTGAAATCATGCGCCAGGTGGCTTCGTTCAATCCCTATAAACTTATTTTAGTGGACCAGGCCGAGACCCCTCTGCACGACATCCGTCTGGAACTTCAGGACCGTTGGCGCGACATCGATGCCGAGACCATCATAGCCGACATCTCCAATGCCACGCGCATGGAGGATATCTTCAGGGAGTTCAAGCCCCAGTATATTTTCCATGCGGCCGCCTACAAGCATGTGCCGATGATGGAGGACAACGTTTCCGAGTCCATCCAGGTGAACGTATTCGGCACGCGCACCGTTGCCGATCTTGCCGTGAAATACGGTGCCGAGAAGTTTGTGATGATTTCTACGGACAAGGCTGTTAACCCTACAAACGTGATGGGCTGTTCCAAGCGTATTTGCGAGATTTATGTGCAGTCTCTTGCGAAGAAGTTGCAGAAGGAGGGAGGCCATGCCACTCAGTTCATCACTACGCGTTTCGGCAATGTGCTGGGTTCCAACGGTTCTGTCATTCCCCGTTTCCGCGACCAGATTCAGCGTGGCGGTCCGGTGACAGTGACCCATCCTGAGATAATCCGTTACTTCATGACCATTCCCGAAGCTTGCCGCCTTGTTCTTGAGGCCGGCAGTATGGGCAACGGCGGTGAAATCTACATCTTCGACATGGGTAAGCCGGTGAAGATTGTGGACCTTGCCAAGCGTATGATCAGCCTTTCCGGACGTACGGATGTGAAGATTGAATTTACCGGTCTCCGTCATGGCGAGAAGCTCTACGAGGAACTCTTGAATGTGAAGGAGCTTACAAAACCCACCTACCATGAGAAGATTATGATTGCCACGGTGCGTGAGTATGACTATGACGAGGTGAAGGAGCGTATCCAGAAGCTGATTGATGTAAGTTACACCTATGACCAGATGAAAATTGTTGCTGCCATGAAGGATATTGTTCCGGAATTCGTGAGCAAGAATTCCTGCTTTGAGGCGCTGGATAAGAAGAAATAAAAAGATAGCGGTATAGTATAAAATGAAAGGGTGATAACGTATTGTAGTGTTATCACCCTTTCAATTTTATTGTCTTCTTGTCAGCCTTTTGTCTCATTCATGTGAAGAGAAGTATTTCAAGAACTGTGTACGTTCGAAAGTATTGACTCCCTTCGGGTCGTTTACGTTCAGAATACCTTTGAACTGGCTGATGGTTTCCATACCTTTGCGGTCCATCCACAAGTTGAGGAAGCGGATGTATTCTTCAATGATGGTAGCTGAATTCTGATAAAGCACACTGCATATCTCTACGGCCGAAGCACCTGCTAATATTGCCTTGACAACGCCTTCGGGCGAGTGGATACCACCGGAAGCGGCATAGTCCAGCTTGTTTACGGCTGCCGAAGCGATGCCTATCCAGCGCAGGGCTTTAGACAAATCGGCTTCGTTGCTGAATACGTTGCCGGATACTTGTATCATTTTCTCAATGTTGATGTCCGGCTGGTAGAAGCGGTTGAACAGCACTACTGCGGCGGCGCCGTTGGCGTACAGTTGGTCTATCAGAACTATCGGGTTGGTCAGGTTGTCACCCAGCTTCATGATGACGGGTATCTTGACCGTCTTCTTGATGTGGCTTAGGATGTCGATGTGGCGCTGCTCGAAGGTTCCATACGTATAC
>ULIW01021448.1_pt1 | contig 14408 bp, 15 predicted proteins | sample 1950451 | NCBI WGS metagenome assembly ULIW01 (sample SAMEA4835452, study PRJEB28245) | human gut metagenome | biome: gut microbiome; material: fecal sample | place: Denmark | collected 2008 | reverse complement strand
CCGATAAACACTGATGTTGTCGGCGTTTTTGCATATTACACAAAAAGTGTAAAAAAATCTCGTAACTTGGGGGACATTTTAATTGGCTAAAGTAACACATTTTATAAGCCGACAAGTTAACGAAGATGGGGAGATTGTAAAGAGTTCTACACGCACTGTAAGGTACTTTGATGACGATAATGGATACCTGTTTTGGTGCAATAAAGAAGCCGTAAAAAGTTTTAAAGGTTATGGGCTGCCTCCGGAATTGTCAGAAACTGAAACCGCGCGTGTGTACCGGTTATCGCTTACAACGCATAAGGGCAGCAACCTTATTTGTTACCGCAGCGGCAATGTTATAAAGGCTATGACGGTTGACCGCATTGCTGCGTATTTAAACATCAGCCAGCGGCAGGCAGCCGGCTTTTTGCGTAAGATGATTGACTGGCGTATTATTGGCCGTGTTAAGGTGCAAATTGGTAGGAGCTTTGCAACGCAGTATTATATTAATCCGATTTACTTTTTTAATGGTAAATGGCTTAATTACAATTTGTATTTTATTTTTAAAAAAGACCTTGACGACATTTTGCCGGAGTGGGTAAAAATCCGTTTTAATCAGGATTTAAGGGCAAAACGGCAGGTGTAATTATGTGGACTGCCTTGTAAAAAACGCTTACAGGGCAATTATGGGGGCGGCTTTTGCCGCTTGTTGCCGTTGTCGGCGCCGCAAGGCGCTTAATAAAGTTGGTGATGTTTATTATGGCGAATAAAAAGCTAACACCTAAACAGCAGAAGTTTTGCGAGGAATATGCGGCGAGTGGTAATGCTACACAATCTGCTATTGCTGCCGGATATTCGGCAAAAACTGCTTATTCTATTGGCGAAGAAAACCTGAGGAAGCCTGAAATTATCAGTGAGATTAAAAGGTTAAGCCAGCGTGATAAACGTAACCGCATTATGAGCATTGACCAGCGGCAGGAAATGCTGACACAGATTGCCAATAACGGCGAGGATTTAAACGCTGCTATACGCGCTATTGATACTTTAAACAAGATGGACGGGCTGTATATACAGAAGCATGAAGTGCAGGTAACACGCAGCTTGGCAGACATTATAAAAGAGATTGATGACGATGCTGACACAGGATGACGCTTTGTTTTTAAAAAAGAAGATACCTGAATGGCGCAAAGACCCTGTTAAGTTTGTCAAAGAGGTATGGCAAGTTGAGCCGACAGAGCAGCAGAAGCAGTTTTTGCGGGCGATTGCAAAGCCGGGCGCAAAGGTAAGCGTAAAAAGCGGGCACGGCACCGGCAAGACTACCGGCATGGCGTGGGTAATACACTGGTTTTTGATTTGTTACGATAAAGCAAAAGTGCCGGTAACGGCACCGACGGCTGCACAGCTTAAAGATGCTTTATGGGCTGAACTTAAGATGTGGTGGAATTTGCTGCCGCCGCAGCTGCACGATTTATTTGAATGGACCAGCGACCACTTTACCAGCGAAACAGGCAGCTTTGCAATGGCGAGGACGGCAAGTAAGGATAAGCCGGAAGCGTTGCAAGGCATACACGCCGATAACATTTTGTTTTTGATTGATGAAGCGTCCGGCGTGGCAGAGGAAGTATTTATTGCCGCCGGTTCTTCGCTTTCTGCGGAGAATGCGCGTGTAGCTATGGCAAGTAACCCGACGCAGACTACCGGGTATTTTTACGCCAGCCACAACAAAAACCGTAACTTATGGCAGACACTGACCTTTAACGGTGAGGAAAGCCCAAGGGTATCGCAGGCATACATAGACAGTATTGCCAACGAGTACGGCAAGGACAGCGACGTTTACCGCGTGCGCGTGCTGGGCGAGTTTCCGCTGGCAAGCGATATGCAGTTTATTGGCATGGATATTGTGGAAACCGCTATGCAGCGTTATGCAAATATCAGACCGGCGACGTATGAGTTTGCACCGGTGATTATTGGTGTAGACCCGGCGTATGACGGCGACGATGATTTTGTTATTTATTTGAGGCAAGGGCTGTACAGCAAGTTGTTGGGAGTATGGCCGAAGAATGATAACGACGGCAAGATGGCGCGGATATTAGCAGATTTTGAGGACCAGTACCGGGCTGACGCGGTAATGATAGATAAAGGCTGCGGCATGGGGCTGCAATCGTTTGGCAAGGTTATGGGCCGCAACTGGCAGGTTATAGCTTTTGGCGGCACTGATTTTACTGGCGAAGGTTATTTAAATAACCGCGTACAGATGTGGGCAAAGATGAAGCAATGGCTGATTGACGGCGGCGCTATTGAATATGACGATAAATTAAAGGCTGACTTAATAGGCCCGATGGCGTGGGTAAACGAAAAAGGGCTGATACAGCTGGAGAAAAAAGAAATGATGAAAAAGCGCGGCGTGCCGAGCCCGAACAGGGCGGACGCGCTGGCTTTAACTTTTGCGATGCCGGTAATACCGGATAAATTTGAAACGAAGTTTAAAGCAGCCAAGCGTGCCGGTAGGATACGCAAGGCTGGCAGCATGTAAGGAGGTTGGAGTATGGGTACTTTTTTAAAGCCGGTTAAAGACGTTTTGACATGTACCGTTAACGGAGCAAGCAGCGCAACACTGCTGGCAAGCGTTGATGTAGCAAGCGGTTTACGTTCCGGCAGGCACGCTATTGAGGTAATTAACGGCGGTGACGCACCTGTATATGTTGGCGGCAGTAATGTTACGGCTCTTAATGGTATGCCGGTGGCGGCAGGCGAGAGTAAGCTTTTGCCGGTATATTCCAATACTAAGCTGTATGTTAACGGCGGCAGCGTGACGCTTGTCGAATATTTTGGTTAAGGTGATTGTATGGAAAACAATTTGAACCAAACGCTGACGCAGGCGAACGAGCTGGCGACGGCGCAGCAGCCGGTAAATGTGCTTTCAATGCTTGCCGTTAAGAAAGAAACAAAGGAAGTAAGCCTGAAAACGCTTTCTAAACGTGAGATTGATAAGATTATGAAAGCCGCTATTGCCGGTAAGAACATTGCCAAACAGTATTATGACGATACTGTGGAGCCGGAAATAAAGCGCCGCACGAAGATTTTTAACGCCGACAAGGAGTATTACAAAGAGAAGTTTCCGCGCCTAAGCGAAAGAACTGACTGGCGCAGCCGTGATGTGCAGACTGCGGCAGACTGGATTAAGCCGGGGCTGATGGAGGCTTTTACCGGCGGCGATGACCCGGTGGACATTAAAGGCGTTGATGTTAACGACGATAAAAAGGCTAAGCAGCTGCAAAACATTGTTAAGTACCAGCTGGGACGCAAGAACAGCTTTTTTAGCTTAATGGATTACAGCCTTGATGAAGCGCTGCGCAGCAATTTTGGCATTGCTAAAGTGTACTGGAAGCACGAGGAGAAGCGCGAGGAATATCAGGTGCTGCTTTCTGACAATGATTTACCGGCAGCTGTTAGCTTGATGGAAGAATACGCCAAGGGCAATATTGAAGTTAAGAAAATGGAGCCGCTGAAAGACGCACCGGACCTTTTAAAGATTGTGTTTGACCGCATTACTGTAACGGCAAACTACCCGGTTGTAGAGTTTATGCCGCCTTCTGAATTGTTGTTTACGCCGGAAGCGGCGACTTTGCAGGAATGTAAGTTTGCTGCACACCGCAAGGTTGTAACCGGAGATTACCTTAAACGCAAGGAAAAAGAGGGTGTTTTCCGCAACGTTGACGAGGCGATTAAGAAGCAGGGCGACACTAATCCGCGCCCTTATGAAGAAGATATTAACGATGAGCTGCGCAGAATGCGGCATGACCTTAACGACAGCGACATGGCCAGCACGCAGGTGGAGCTTATCGAGGCGTACCTTGATGTAGACTACAACAACGACGGCATTATGGAAAAGGTTATTGTGCATATGGTGGACGACATACCGCTGAGAATTGCCGCTAACGAGTTTGAGTTTGTGCCGTTCTTTCCGTGCTGCGTGAAGTACGATGCTAATAAGATTTTTAGCGATTACAGCTATGCCGATACTATTGAGATACACCAAGACCTTAAAACGGCACTGGTAAAGCAGATGATTATCAACGTGGCACAGCAAAACGCCGGACAGCGTATTGTTGACGCAGCACACCTTGATATGGACGCTTTAATAGATGGCGATGAGATTATTGCAGCCAACGGCACAAACGGGCCGCTGGCTAATTATGTTTATGCGATAAATACGCCGCAGCTTTCGCCGCAGACCATGACGCTTTTAGAATATGCGCAGAATGAGATAGAAAGCCAGACCGGCAGTACGAAGTATAACCAAGGGCTGGACAGCAACAGCTTAAATAAGACTGCTACCGGTATTACTGCTATTATGGGCGCAGCTGACAAGCGCACCAAGCTTATCGCACGCAGTATTGCCGAAAACTTTTATGTACCGTTGGTTAAGGCGATTATATTACTTGACCAAAAGTATTTGCGCGATGAGGAAATGTTCCGCATTAACAATGAAAACGTGCAGATACGCCGTGAGGATTTGGACATTGATTATGACCTTATTATCAACGTCGGCGCAGGCGCAGGCACAAGGGAAGCGCGTATTCAGTATTTGATGATACTTATAAACCAGCTGATACCAATGCTGACGCAGGCAGGGATTGCTGATGAGAAAACCATTTATAACGCGGCGAAGGATTTACTGGGAGAAATGGGCTTACGTTCTACAATGGCGTTTTTGCAGGACCCGCAGTCGCCGGAAGGACAGCAGAAACGCCAGTTGGCAGCGCAGCAGCAGCAACAGCTTATGCAGGCGCAGGCACAACAACAGGAGCGCGAGCACCAAGTAGAACTGCTGAAAGCAGTATTGCCGCGCATTTCTATAAAATACGAGGATTTACCGATTACAAGCCGCCAGACGCTTTTACAGACTATTGGCTTAGGCGCAAACACCGGAGAAATGATAGCAAAGGAGCTGCTTAACGATGAACGTAACGACAGGCGTAGGCCGCCAGCGCAGATTGGCGCGGCGCAGCAGGTTAACAATCCGCAACCCGGAGCAAACGGCGGAGCAGCGGCAGGCAGAACGCCGCGTGAAGCTGCTGGAACAGAGAGAGCGGGGCAGGTTGGCAGAAGCGGTAATTGATTTTGCTGATGAGGTACTCGCCGATGCCGAAGATTACGCTTTAGCTAAGCTGGCAGAGGCTGACGCAGATTTATGGGAGCTGCGCTCACAATATACAGCGGCGCTGGCATTTAACCAAAAAATTAGAATGCTGGCAGCGGCTGGCAAGGAAGCGGAGCGCAAATTACAACGTATGAAACAGGGAGGACAAAATGCCAAAGAATGATTTTGAGCTTAAATTACAGCTGCACGCCGAGGGAGAAACAGCAGCCCCGGTACCGGACGGCGGAGCACCGGCGGCAGAAGTAAGTACTGCTGCCGATAACAGCGGCGCTGATTATAGCGGCGACACAGCAGGCAGCGAGGGCAGCGCAAAAACTTATGCTATTGAAGTAGACCCACGTACCAACCGCCGCAAGGTAGTAATGCTTGCCGGTAAAGAGCCGGAACCGGCACAACCGAATAACACGGTGCCGGAAAAGCAGCCTGAACCGCAACCGGCAGCACTGCAGGCAGAAGCTAAACCGGAAGTGCAGCCCCAACAGTCTGCCGCAGTACAGCAGCAACCGGCAACGCCGCTGTTTGCAAACCCACAACAGCCGCCGCAAATGCCGGAAGCATATAAAAATATGGCAGAAGTTATGGACGCTATCCGTACTAATACGGTTGACGCAAGGCGCATTCCGCTGGAATTTGCCGGGCAGTATGCGCAGATTAGAAATGCAATGCTTGCCCAGCAGCAGGCAGCACAAAACGCGGCGCAGATTACCGCAGGACAGCATCCAATGCAGCAGGCATCGGCGCGCAACGAGTTTTTTATGAAGGTAGAAAAAGCGGCCCGCGAAAATGCGCTGGAAGCCGTGGGTATTACCGAAGAAGAACTGGAAAGCGCAGATTACAGCGATGATGAAAGCTTAAAACAGAAAGCCAAACAGTTTGATACTGCTCTTGTATGGCAGCGCAACAGCATTGTTGAAGCGGTTAAACAGCAGCAACAGCAGGCTTATGCAAGGCAGCAGGCGCAGCGCCAGATTTATGCCGATATTGATAATAAAGTTGCTGAATACCGCAGCAGCGAGCCGGAGTTTAAGGGCATTAACGTTTTAATGGCGAGCCTTTATAAAACTATGCCTTACGATAAAGCCAGCAAATACGCCAATGCTATTGACGCTTACCAGCGCGGCAACATTACTGTACAGCAGGCGCAGGCTTTACAGGAATACTACGATGAAAGCCGCAAGGTTTATTATGCGCAGAAAAACGGCTTAAGCGTTATGCCGTCGCCGTCACCGGCAGTGCCGAAAGTGGAAACACCGGGCACCGGCGCGCAGCAGCCGCATTATACTACCGTTGCCGATTTAAGAAAGGCGCATAACTACAAAGATGTGCGCTCTATTGTTGGCAGAATGGTTGCCGAAAGGCAGAAGAAAAACAGATAAAACCTGCTTCATACGCCGGGAGCAGTTTTATAAATAAAAAAATAGGAGAGTGATTATCTAAGATGGCAAATGATGTATCCCGCAATCTTGGCCCCGGTGCCAGCGGCTCTTATACTTACGAGAGTGTTGGCAACGCCGAGGATTTATCCGATATTCTTGTGAATATCGACCCGGACAGAACCAAGTTTTTGAGTGCTTTCGGCACCGCCGATGATGCCATCAGCACTGATTTTGCTTGGTTTACCGAGCGCATGCGTCCGCCTCAGGACAATGCCCACCTTGAAAAAGAGGAATACGCTTTTGCGGAAATTGACAGCCAGGAAGGGCTCCGCAATTATATTCAGCACTTCCAGAACACCGGCTTTGTAACCGATACGCAGAAACGTATTAAAAAGGTTTTCCGCCGCGGCACCAATGAATTTGACGCTGCTGTGGACAGAGCTATCCGTTCTCAGGGCGACGACATTGAGTTTATGCTGGTTAACAGCATGGAAAGCTGCTTTGAAACCCCGGGCACTAAACCGGCACGCAGCGGCGGTGTACCGTACTTTTTGCAGACTTATGCAGAAGCGGCAACCGTTGAAACTACCGACGGTGTAGTTACCCTGACCAATGTAAATAAAGATACCCACCCGATTGACCTTAAAACCGGTGACTTTGTTTACTTTACCGCAACTACTATGCCGGAGGGCTTGGAAGCTAACCGCTGCTATTATATCCGTATTGAAGCAGACGCAGCAGAAGCTAAAAACAAATTTAAACTGTACCGTGATATGAATGACGCGGTAAAAGGTACTGCCAGCGCAGAGATTAAACCGACTTCTACCGGTAGCGGCTTAACTATGATTAGACGCAATGTAGTATCTTTAGGCGGTACTAAAGACTTTAGCCTTGACGATATTAACACCGTTATGGAAATGATTTACCGCCGCGGCGGCCATGGCAACCAAGCTTACATGAGCCTGCGCAACAAACGCAACTTTAGTAACCTTGTTAACGCCAATATTACCGCTAACCGCAAAGCTACCGACAAAGCTAATTACAATGACGCGGCTACCGTTTATGAGAGTGACTTCGGCGTAGTAAATGCTCACGCTCATATGATGTACCCCGATACCCGCATGGACATTCTTGACTTGCAGTATTGGGATATGAAATGGCTTAGCCGTACCCACGAAGTACCGAACCTTGCCAAAACCGGTACTTACGATAAATTCGTTATTGAGGCAGACTGCGGCTTGCAGGCAACTGCACCCCAGTCCAGCGGCGCGATTATCGACATCAAGTTTTAAGGCAACTGAACATTAAGAGCAGGAAGAAGTTATTTTTCCTGCTCTTTTTTGTTTATAAGGCGGTGAAGCTATTGATTGTTAAACAGGAATTACAGACCGATGAAAAGGGCAATGTAAGGCTTAGAAACTATTGCAGCGCACAGCATGCGCTTGATATGGCGCGGATGTCGCGCGAGCTGAACGAAAGCGGGCACTTTGGCGATAAGAACGGCGAGTGCAGGCTTTTAGGGTATATACCGGAAGAAATGTTTAATTTTAACCCGTGGCTGATGGAGGCGCGCAAGGCCTTAAGGCACGGCGACCAAGGCAAGCACAATTATTACATGATGAAGTTTTTTGAGTTATTCCCTGCTTTTGCCGGTAATAAGAAAACTAAATACTGGCGCGGGCATAGGGCGGTGTTGATATGAGTATTGCAGCTAAAGAAGTTTTGCATTTGGTGCGCTTTAAACAGCAGGACCACAACGAAATTAAGTTTAGCGATTACGATATTAAAAACGCTTTAAATGAGGCGCTGCGCTATATTGTGCAGTCGCAGGCGTTACAAAACAGTGATTTTTTGGACGCTGTTAAGTATTACAGCGAGGAAGAAATAAACAAGGAAATTGCAGCGGCGAATGAGGATTTGCCGGAAGATGAGCAGAAACCGCTGATTAGTTTTAAGAAAGACGGCGTGGAGCTGCCGGATGATTACCAAGTGGTAAGCGGCGTTAACCGCGCTTTTGACGGCTATCCGCTGTACCCGATTGATATTACCAACGTGCCAAACCCTAAGCAGTACAAAGTGTTGGGCGGTAAGATTTATGCCGGCGTGCCTGCGTTTTATCTGACCTATAAAAAGACTATCGGCAGCGTTAAGGATTTTAACGAAGATGTTATTGACCTGCCAGCGTTTTGCCTTGACCTGATTATTAAAGTTACCGGCATGATACTTAATCAGGCGGAGAACGATATTTTACTTAAAACCATTGACAGTACGGCTAATGCGATTATTCCGCGCCGTAAATACAACAACGCGCGCATGCGTATGCCGTTTTATTGTTGACGGAGGTAGTAAAGATGATTACCGTAGAACAGGCAATCCGCCGCATTAGGGCGGCAGGGCACGATATATCGGAAGAATACAGCGATGAGCGCTGCATAGAGTTTTTGAACAACAGCTTGCAGCGTATAGCGGCGCTTTTAATTCAGGCACGTTATCCAGCGATGACGCAGGAAGTGTTAGTACATGACGGCGATACGCTGCCGAAAAACTATGTGCAGGCGGCAGGTACTTACCCGCTGCGCATGACGGCTGGCAAAGCCGAGATTGTGGACGGCAGCGAGTATGTACGTTTTAGGTATTTTGCGACACCGGCGTTATTGGAGGGTTCGACAGATGAATTACCTTACGACCATGACGGAATCAATGAGATTGTGGTGCGCTACGCGATTATGCTGGCCCTAAATGAAAATGAGTACAATATTTCGCAGGACAGCAATCTTTTAACCGACCTGCAAAACGCTATTGCTAATGCTATGAGCATGACCTGATAAAGCTGGGTGAGAACCGATGAGCGAAAGAGATGTATCTACTTTTGCAGAAGAAACCGAAACAACAGAAGAACAGGCGGAAGCTTTAAAGGCCCCAGACTTACCTGCTGTAATACAGGGCGATGGCAGGCACGTTATGAGCTTGTTAAAGGCATATATTGCCGAGAATACTAAGCAGGTAAACCTTGCTAACGGCTTTACGCAGGAGGACATAGACGATACTGCTGATGGCGCAGTACAAACGCCGCGCAACTTTACGCTGACTTTTACAAGAGAGGGCGGCAGATTTACTTGGGACCATATAAGGGATATTGCCAGTCTTGCCTTCTATGAACTTCGGACCGATGTTTATGTAGGTGAAGAAGTAGGGCTTTTAGAAAGAACGGTCAACAATTATAGCACGGCGATGCCAGTAACATTCGTTGGGCATGTTTATCTGTATGCGTTTAACCAAGACGGCTTATACAGTAACCCTGCTGAGATTTTATATAACAAAGCCCGCCCGGATGCGCCAACAAATATTTCCATTACTACCAGCGCAGATGGTACAATGGTTACTTTTTCGGAGATACCGAGCAACTGTATTGGTGCTTATGTTTATGTAGATAACAAGCGCTATACCGCCTACGACAACGTGTATATCATTACGGACGATATTAAAGGCGTGGAGCAGATTAAAGTTTCGTTCTTTGACCAGTTTGGCGAAGGTGAGCAGGGTGTGCTGTATTTGGTGCTGCCTGATGTTACAGGCCTTTTGGTAGAACGCAACGGGCCGGAACTGGACTTTTACTGGGACCCGATAAACATTTACAACGTGAAGTATGTTGTAAAGGTGTGCAGCGAGCTTAGCTGGGAACGCGGTACGGAACTGTTCCGCACGGCGACCAACGATAAGAACCGCCGCCTGTACCCGAACCGTGGCGACTACTACTTAATGGTTAAGGCTTACGATGAACACGGCAACTATTCCAAAAACGCTGCCTACCAGTTTATGACCACGGAAACGGACATCAGCCGCAATATCATTTTGGAGTTTGACCAGCAGGACACAGCATATAGCGGCAGTAAACTGAACGTATATTACGACCCAGTATTAAGTGGCGTAACACTGGAAGCGGATGCAACTTATGGCGAGTATATTTTTAATGTGGAGCTTGACCAAGAGTACAAAGCACGCAACTGGCTGGAATACAACGCTTTTAGTGTAACGGACAATAACACTTGGACGTGGGAAGATTATACCGTAGCATGGCAGGATGCTAATATCCACTGGGCCGGAGTTTTGGGCGATGTTGACAGTGCCAACATCAAGCAGGAAATAGCCTATTACAAAGGCGTGGGCACGGACAGTCTGTTTTATGCGCAGCTTGACGGCAACCTTTTAACCGAGGACGAAGAAAGCCCGACCGAAGCGCAGCACGCCGATGATTTTAGGCAGGGACGATGGGCGCAGGGTTTATACATCAGCCCTGTTACAAGGCTTAGTTACGGAGCGCCTAAAATGCAGCGTACGTTTAATTTAATCTTCTTTTTAAAGCTTACGCAGGAGCTTACAGATACACGCTTTATTACGCTTTACAATGATAGCGGCGCGTGGCTTGCGCTTGGCTATGATAAACGGCTGAAAAGCTTTTACCTGTTTGCCAGTGACGGTACGGAGCTGTATGTGCCGCTGAAAATACAGTTTAGCGGCATGGTTTATTTAACCTTCGGCATTAGTCAAGGTACTGATAAACGGTGCCTGTATGTAAATTACTTAAATAAAAACCAAACAGAATATGCAGAGGCAGAGGCTGCGCCGCTTGGTATTTTGGACAAGATGGCTGCTTACCCTGTGATAATTTAAGCCGGTATAAGCCGGCTGTTTTTTATGAGGTGACAACAACATGGAAGATAACAAAAACGGAGTAAAAGAGTTTGCCCACCTGAAAGGCGCTTTGGAAATTATTCACCGCAAAGCCGACGGCAGTGTTGATGTGCGCCGTAAAGATAACCTGATTTTAAATGCTGGCTTTGATTTTATTGCTGATGCTATTGGTAAATCGGCATCGCGCCCGAATGTTATGAGCCATATCGCAGTAGGTACAGGCACAACTACCGTAGCGGCAACGCAGACTGCTCTTGTAAGTGAGCTTTCTCGCAAGGCGGCAAACTACCAGCATACTGCTGGCACTAAGATTTTTACCTTTACCACGACTTTTAACCCCGGCGAGGCAACCGGCGCTATTACCGAAGCTGGTGTTTGCAATGCCGCAAGTGCCGGTACTTTTATTGACCGCGTAACATTTGCGGTAGTAAACAAAGCCGCCGACGATACGGTGACGCTGAATTTTCAGTTTACTTTAAGCTGATATAACACAGGTGATTTGAATGGGCGTACAGATTATAGAGAATTCCCAAAAATATTCGTGGCAAGACTGTTCGCTTACATGGGAAGGCTGTGTAAAAACATGGGAAATGGCCGGTAATATTAATTATGGCATTGATATAGCAGAAGATATTTTAACAATAGAAGCATTATTAAAAACAGCGAAACTAAAGAAAAAAGAACCGGTTGTGCTTAAGGAAGGCCACGATAAGACGATAGCTAAGGCAATCAGCGAGGATACTGTTTTGACCGAAACGTATTGGGATTACATTCAGTTTAAGCTGAACTTTGGCGAGAATGTTGGTATAACCGAAATGCCGCAGAAGCTTTTGACGAGAGGATTTAGTGAAAACTTTTGCGTTGGCGAAAGAAAGGTGCTGCGCAACACACGAAAGGTGCCGACGGAAATTTTGGAAGTTGACGACAATCTGAGCCGCACGGCTAAATTTACTGTGGACTTTAAAGAAGCTGCCAGTCTGACGGATGACAGCAGCCGCAAACTGAAAAAGTGGTTTTTTGAGGACATTGACCCCGAAGAACTAACGCCGCATAAACTTATCGCCCTTGCTAAAGGGGAAAGCGCAGCTATTACTGACGAACACAAAAGGGCAGCGCTATTTCACCGTTATTTTGCGGAAAATACTGCTGTAAGCGATGAAGCTATTAAGCTGATGGAATTATTAAAACAGGATAATGCCGCGTTGTTTGATGCTTTTTTGGAAGCGTGCGGCGGTGTAATAAGTAACATTGCCATTGCCGAGGGTGATATGAGCCTTAATGAATTTAATGAAGCCACGCAAACGGCACCGGGATATACGCCGTTTATGGATTTCAAAGTGGGCGAGTATGAATATCAGGACGCTTTGGTGCGTATCGTTATTAACGCTATCGCCGCTCAAACGAAGCCTTCGGTAAGCAATGTAATTATGCACGTTGATATTCCCGATACGCAGGATAGGGGTACGGCGAACATTACCAATACTACCGCACCAACGCGGATTAACTTTACTAAATTGTTTTATATTGTGCCGGAAGTAAACGTAAACCTGCGCGGCGGTAATACCGGCGATGGCGTAGTGACACCATACATTACAAGTATGGATAAAACAGGCTTTGAAGTGCAGCTTGTGAACGATAACGGGCAGCTTGTAACCGGGCTGATTACTTGGCAAGCTACAGGATATTGAGAGGTGACAAAATGCAAGACTATAACCCCTTGCTGCCTACTGGTTTAATCAGTGACGACAGGCAAACCATTAATGACAATATGGAAAGTATTATCACTGACTTTAGCGGTACAGCATTTCCAACAAACAACCTTTATGCAGGTATGAAATGTAACCGTACAGACCAAAGTAAGGTTTACCAACTGCAAAGCGACCTTGCAACGTGGAAACTGTTTTACGATTACAGCGGCACAGAGATTATAGTGCCGAAAGCCAATAAAGCCGTGTTGGATGGCGATGGCAACCCGATTAACACGACGTATTTAAAAAGCGTGCCGGTGCTCGTGGGAGCTACTACTAACACAGCAGGAACGGCAGGCTTAGCACCAGCACCGGGTATAACCGACCGCGAAAAATTTTTAAAGGGCAATGGAGAATGGGCAGAAGTACCTAAGCTAACCAAACTGGACCTACTGGACATGATTTACCCAGTGGGTTCTATTTATATGTCGGTAAATTCTTCTAACCCCGGCAGTTTGTTTGGCGGCACTTGGGAAAAAATGCCCGCTGGGCGCGTACTTATTCCAGAAGGCGAGAGTGACTGGGGCACTGAATACGAGGCAGGTTCTACTGGCGGCGAGGCTACCCATACACTCACTGTCGATGAGATGCCTAAACATACTCATAGCTTTGCCGGAACGAGCATAGGAGCGCATCAGCATGGCATACCAAAACAAGCAGAATATGATGCAAACTATAGTTCATGGTGTGGCAGTTCCGGCGACCACGGTAAGAAAAATAATATAAATTCTGACCTTGCTGGTTCTGCTTCGACATCAGGAACAATCGCTTCAAGCGGTAGTGGAAAAAGCCATAATATTTTTCAACCCTTCATTACTGTTTATGCGTGGAAGCGTATTTCCTGACTGTCGATGAAATGCCTAAGCACAGTCATAGTGGTAGTGCTACTACAACAACTTTAACAGGTAGTGCTTCTTTAGCTACGGGTGAGTTCACTTCATCAAGCGGCATTGTTTCCCTAAGCGGTTATACAATCCGTCGCGCTACAAGCACCAGCAACAATTCATACTCTACTCAGACAATCAATGCAACCCATCAACATAATTTGAGCATTGACAGTAGTGGACTAAGTAAAGCTTTCAATAACTTTCAACCATATATTTCGGTTTATTGTTGGAAACGAGTAAGTTAAACCTGTCGATGAAATGCCGCAACATACTCATGTCGCAAATCTTACAAACAATTCTGTAACCGGCACACTTAGCACTGGTGGCTGGTTTGAGGCTGGTCGAGGTACAGCAAGCGGTGTATTTAAAAAAGAAAGCAGCAATAGTGGTTATGAAGGGCGTGGTGGTGGCGACCAATCAAAAGTAATAACATTTGCCCATTCTCACACCCATAATTTAACCGTAGATAAAATTGGTTCAAGTCAAAAACATAACATAATGCAGCCTTACTTGTCAGTTTACTGTTGGCATAGAGTGTCCTAATTCTGTCGATGAAATGCCG
>ULIW01019556.1_pt1 | contig 14683 bp, 13 predicted proteins | sample 1950451 | NCBI WGS metagenome assembly ULIW01 (sample SAMEA4835452, study PRJEB28245) | human gut metagenome | biome: gut microbiome; material: fecal sample | place: Denmark | collected 2008 | reverse complement strand
GAACCGCCACCGTAGGCATTCGGAATCAGGGTTGTCAACAATTCCATCTTACCATAGCTCCAGGCAAACGCATAATCCTTATCCAATCCGGTTGATTTCTTCTCGACTGTTCCATCTGCATTAGGCTTAGGAGTCAGTTCAGAAGCTCCACGAATAGACTGTTGTCCGAGTTCCCAGTTACTATACAAACCCTTTGCACCCGGAAGTACAGCCAGTACCGCACATACTACCATAATTCCGGTTACCTTTCCTAACTCAGTCCAGTCTTTTTCCTTGATTTTCCAAACCAGATATCCGATGTAGATAAACAGACAGAGGATAAATAAATAATACGTAATCTGAATATGGTTGTTACTGATTGATAAGGCAACGCCCAAGAGGAAGAGAATCGCTCCCCACAAATGTTTCCGTTTGAAGAGAAGCGCCATACCAGCCAACGTTACCGGCATGTAACCAATTACATACCCCTTTACGATATGTCCAGCTTCAATAATAATCAGATTATAGGAAGCCAAAGCAAAGGCAAACGCACCCGCCAAGGCCAACCACCAGCTGGCGCCCATCACACACATCAACAGGTAGAAACAAACCAATCCCACAAAAACCATGGAAGCATCTTCATAGCTCAAGGATTTAAAAAGTTTATCGACAAATCTGTATTGAGGCAGATCGGGAGCCGGATTTCCATACGTAGCCACATAAGGCATACCACCAAACATGGCATCCGACCAGGCACTGAATTCTCCCGGCTGTGCTGTTTCTTCATATTGTTTCATCTGGCTAGCTCCCATACCTGTAGCCTTGATATTATCTCCTTGCCGAAGTACCTTACCATCGATTACCGACGGAGAAAAATAAACCACCGTAGCCACCAGCAAGATCAGAATAGCCACGATGTGCTTAACCCAATTTTTTAATAGTTTCTGCATATCGTCATTCGTTATTAATTCCTATTTCAAAACCCGAGAGTTTCGTTTTCGATTCCAACGAGGATTCTTTTCAATTCTCATTAATTCAGAACATCAAACTTCTATACCCTTCCTTTGAACAGCTTGGCCGTATAAAAACGGACAGCAAACCATCCATGTAAAACCGTGGTGGCAAATTTACCATAATATTTGCACATGATGGCATAACGTTCCTTCAAAGAAGCTTTTCTTTGTTGTGTACTCATCCCGGCTTCCAAAAAGTTGGAAAGAATTTGATTCGTATTACATACATACTTCGCTTCCTTCAAACAACGGATACACCAGTCGTAATCTGCACTCAACCGATAATTCAAATCATACAAAGGAGCAATTTCCCGCCGGACAATAAAAGACTGGTGGCAAACCAGCATTCCCATACGAAAGCTCTTCCACGAAAGCTTCTTGGGCGGACGCAGGCGACGCATGCCCAACATTTTCCCCTGCGCATCAACAATAGCCGTCTCTCCATAGATAACATCCGGCAAATGTTTCCGCTTCTCAATCTTCTGAACAATCCGCTGCATAATGTCAGCACGGGGCAGCGTATCGCCGGCATTGATAAACCAGACATAATCGCCGGTAGCATGCTGCAGCCCCTTATTCATGGCATCATACAAACCTTTGTCTGGCTCACTGAGCCAAAAAGAAACACCGGGAGCATATTGACGGATTATATCCACTGTTCCGTCAGTCGATGCCCCGTCGATAATCACATATTCAATATTTCCATACGACTGGCTCAAGATACTCAAAATGGTTCGTTCCAACCATTGCGCCGCATTATAAGTGATTGTTATAATCGTGAATTTGACAGACTGATTCATGAATTAATGAAATGAACTTAAAATTTTATACAACATGGATGGATTCTGACAAATATGAATTTTATTTTTCTTCTTTATCCATCAGCTTCTGATACAAAGCTATATATTTTCCGGCAATAACCTCTTCCGAATAATGAGTTTTTACTTTCTCCACACAGGCCTCTGCCAACTGTTGCGGATGAGGATGATCCAAAACCCACGTAATTCCCTGCGCCAAATCCTCTGCATCTTGATAACGGGCCACATACCCGTTCTTCAGATGATCAATCATCTCCGGTATCCCTCCTGTCTGAAACCCGACGCAGGGAGTTCCACAAGCCATTGCCTCCATGATAGTGTTGGGGAGATTCTCGTCCAATGAAGAAGTCACGAACAAATCAACTGCATTATATAATGCTACAATCAGATTGTCATCAGACAAATATCCCAGCGAATGAATAGGAACAGGAACCAAATCCTTTATTTCCCGTTTGACCTGACCGAATACCACCAATTCCATATCATTCCGAGACAATAATCTCAATGCCTGAATCAGATAATCTACTCCCTTCCTAGAATCCGTTACATTCAAGGCTCCGAATAAAATCAAATGTTTATCTTCTGGTAAATGTAACAACTTTCTACTAACTGATATGTCCTTAGGAGTAAAAAGAGAAAGATCCAGAGGATTAGGAATATTTATAACTTGTTTGTCCTTCAACAAAGCACTTTGGGCGGCTCGTTCTGTCAGCCATCGGCTACATCCTACAAATGTGATGGGAACAGAGTTATAAACTTTGTTTTTCTGTAAAAACACACGAGTAGACAAATCTGTATGCTGCGTACTATGCAAATAAAAACAAACCCCACACCGCTCATGATAAGCAGAACACTCTCGCGCATGATGGCAAATCCCCGTACAAGGCCACATATCATGCATTGTCCACACGATCGGTTTACCTAACTGGAATAATTTCTGAAGATCTGTTAGCGACAAAAATCCTTGATTAATCCAATGCAAATGAATGATATCAGCCTGTCTTACCAATGGATGATTACTAATATCCGTTCCTGTATTGGCAATCGACACCCGAAACAGTTCTTTTTTATCCAGATGGTTACACAAAAAGATAATCAGCCGTTCCCAATAAAAACGGAATAAGTTCATTTTCCGCTTCCACCCAGTAGTATTCACCGAAGAAATGGAAGCATCCGCTATTTCTTTGTCGCGTACCAACATCGAAACGTCCATTCCTTTCTTCTGTAAAGCCTTTCTCAGACGATTGGCAGCCACCGCCGCCCCACCAGTCCGGGCAGAAGTATTTAGTAGGAGGATTTTCATTACTTAGAATAATATTTACAACACAAAATCGGCCATAAGGCAGCTCTTACCACAGCAACCAAACCATTGTTTTCTTTCGCATAAAAAATCTTATTTCTCAATTTTATGCACAAGAAGGAAGCTTTTATTATATTCATAAACGATTTGTTTGACAATAACTCCGACAAATGCAAAGCATCCTGTAAACTTGATGATCGCTGAGGAAATTCCTGCAAATACAAATGTACGTCTTTCATATAATCACAACGCCGCTTCACATTGCTTTTATACCCTTTAAAAGCAGATGAGAGATATCGTATTATATTATTTATGGAACGTTCATTGCTCTCTGGCTTAATATAAGATACAGCATTTAAATGCCGACGATGAGCTGTTAAAGTTTCATTTAAAACAACAACTTTTCCATAAGCATTTGCAGTAATTGCAATCTGACCATCATAAGAGCGTTTATGCAAAAAATCCTTAGGCAATAAGTCTATTACTTCTCGCTTTAGAAGCATAGCGTGACCCGGAATAACTGGATAGAAAATCAACCTTTCAAGCCCGTAATTTGGAACACGCAGATCGATATTTAATGGAATAGAATCAAGAGTAAAAGGTTTACTCAAAGAGAAACATAATAAAGCATTCTGCTGCACCAAATAAGAAACCTGTTTTTCGATCTTCTCCAAATTCCAAATATCATCTTGATCCGATATGGCTATTAAATCCCCACTTGCCCTTTGCAAAGCTGTTATAAAATTTAAAGTTACACCTTTTTGTTTCTCATTCACAAACAGCTTAATAGTCTTATTACTCTCGATATATTCCCGGATAATTTCCACCGTCTCATCCGTAGAACAATCATCTTGTATAATGATTTCAAAGATTGGATAAGTCTGATTGACGATCGAATCCAATTGTTCACGTATATATTTGGCACCATTATAAGTGCACATGACTACTGATACTTTCTTTTTCATTTTCCTTCTGCTAAGACATTACCACTCATACCAAAACCGGAAATCCCTATGCCGATGGCTGCGGCGATAGGCCGCAGGCGAACACCCGATCTCCTTCGTGAATACATGAGACAACGACGACTGGCTGGAGAAATCGCAACACGCGGCGATCTGCGACAAACTCAGGTCCGTACACGCCAAGTACTCCTGCACCAGATACAGGCGGAAGATGTTCAGGAAATCCTGCATCGGCATCCCCGTCAGGATTTGCATCGCTCCGGCCAGTTTCACCGGATCGACCCCCAAGATGCGGGCGATCTGGTTGATTTGGAAAACACGCCTGAAAAAGAGGATCTGCACGACGGCATCCATAATCATAGAGCCTGACGGACGGATGGCGTGAGGCACTTCTTCCATAATCTCGCTCCCGTCTTCCCGCCGCACACGCCTGCGCTTGAGCGGAGAGATATACACCTCGTCGATCGTTATTTTCCGTAAGATTTCTTCCATGTCTCGCTGATTTTCTGACAAAGATAAGTTTTATTCTTGAATATAACATGCAAAAACTTCACGACACAGATTGATTATTTGATGAATTTAGTCAAAACAATCAAGAAAATGGTATACAATTTGATCAAGTTGATCAACATGATCATAATGCAGACCTTTTATTTGATGAAATTATACAACTTGATCATAAAACAAGCCTTTTATTTGATGAAATTACAAAACACGATCATAAATAGGCCTACAATTTGAACAGGTTGTCTAACATGATCAAAAAGAAGCTATGGTTTGATACAATCAAACAAAATTATCTTATTTATAAAGAATCGTTTGCTTTCTCTTTATAAAAAGATAGCCAACTGCCGACATCATACTTGGCCTTCAACGAATCGGGCTGCCTATGCATAGGCTTTTCCATAAAAGCCGGGATTTCTTCCAAATTCTCTTCGTTCAAGATAAAGGTATTATCCGGATGAAAGAAATCCAAGTTCCGGATCTCCGGATTGTTCGTGATGAGCTTCTTATTATAGAACAAGGCTTCCATAGGCCGCCTCGTAATACCCGATTGACCACTCTGATAAACATCAACGAGGCATCGGCTTCGGGCAACGTATTTCAAATTTTCATCATAAGAAATGAACTCATCCTTAGAATGAGGGATGATGAAACAACATGTATATCCTTTCTCTTCCAGAAAAGATTTTATCTTTAGCAAATAAGGCTCTCGGTCTTTGGGGATTCCCACAAAGAAGAAATCAATATCCACCTTGCACGCTAATTCTTCCGGCTTCGGGAAACGCAAGAACTGATGATGGAAAATCATGCCATACTGCGTGGCATCCTGCGGATCAAAAGTCACCAATCGGAAACCAAAATCCTTGATCTTGTTCAAACAAGGCCGAGGATCTTTTCCTTTGAAAAGCGGATAAATAGGATTGCCAAACCAATTATACTTGACTAATTTCTTAGGCAAAAGATGATACAACATCCCTGTGGCCCGCAAGTTGATACTTTCAAAAAGCACCAGCGTGTCATCTTCTTTTATATTTTTCAACTGCAACAGAAAGGAACGCTTGAACCAAATTTGGAGAATCCAGATTGGCAAATAACATTTACCCACAAACAAAAAACGGGTTATCTGTAAGAATAAATTCTTCGGAGCAGCCAAACCGTTTTCTATGACGATAATATTCCCTTTTTTCTCTTCTTCCCCAAACAGTCGCATGAAAGAAGGATGGCGATACGCTATGACATACAATTTTCCCATAATTCCATCAATTATATTTCTCCCTTCCTAACCATTTATCAATCCTGTTGCGAATTGATTTAAAAATAAACCGGAAGTTCCCGTGGCGGAGGTTCAAATAAAGCTCTTCGAACGAACGTCCGATCTTGATCCACGGATGCCCCCAGGCCATGATACGGAACATACGGTCTTTGTACTCAACATTCTCGATCATATAGCGCGGATGCCTCAACGGGAACTCCAATTCGTGCCGCTGCATGGTGAAAATACGGCGGATAGCTTTGGGCAACACATCGTTCGAGTTGCCGAAATGCGTAGAACCTTCCGTAGCCCCCAGATTATTAATCATGTTTTTGGAAGGAACGATACTCAATCCGGAATTAAAGAAGATCGCCGCATGGAAAATGGTTTCGTAATAAGCTTTCCCCGTGGAACGATGATACCGGCAAAAGTCGATAAACCGTTCTTGGTATTTGCGTTCTTTGATATAGGCATCCAATTGATGCAAGTTGAACGGATCGTCCAAGAAGGTATAATGCTCGTCCCACTGATCCAACACTCGCTTCCAACTAGCCCAACCGGAAATCGAGAACGTGGTCGCGAAGAAGTAATCATAGGGCATATCTTGCGTCACCTCATCATAGTTCACGCCGGTAATCATACTGATACGAGTATCGTTTTCATACTTGTCCAACAACTCTTTGCAGAAAGGGAAAAACGACAAAGAGGGAATATCATCATCCTCCAGTACGATACATTTATCCACATGCGAGAAGGCCCATTTCTGGGACATATATTCCGAAGGATCACAACCGTAATTCTTTTCCTGATAAAGTTGTTGTACTTCACATTCCCAGTCTATATCCTTCACAACTTCCCGGCAAGCTAAAATTCCGGGCATATCTTTCTCATTTCTTGGTCCATCCTGATATAAAAACAACTTTGACGGACGCGCTTTTTTCACCTGACTGAATACAGCTTTCAACGGCTCCGGCCGGTTGAAGAACAAAATCAGTACGGCAACATCTACTAATGCAGGTTTCATGATTTTATCAATTCTGTATGAAAATAGATCGCATGAACAATACGTTTATTTTCAGGCGGTATTTCCATGTAGTTCTTATATAAATCTGTCAAATAAGCATCCAGATTACAGGGAGCTTTAAAACGCTTGCCTTCAAATTCTATCTCACCTATAGGGAATATGGAATCTTGACGGTGCATAATGCCGTAACCATTATTATTCAATACATTTGAGATATAAGTACGCTTACTTACAAATAGATTGATAAACCTCCACAAGGTTCCGATAATAATGCATTTCAGACCAAACCAGAAAAATTCGAAAAAGGAACGAAACGAATAATAATGCTTGGTATGCAAAATAGAGTTACTGACAGAATAGCCTCGTGCCAATTTTTTCACCCAACTTTTAGGAATACTTGGATAATCGACAAATGGGAATATATCCACAAAGACTCCTTTTTGGTAATCTAAATGAAAATCATCGCCTTCCTCAACAAAGAACGAGTTCAGGTCACGGACTTTAACGATTGGTTTATTATTCGAGGGATCACTATCCTTCGTCTGTAAAAATAATCCTTCACGTAACTCCTGCGGAGCAATCTTGATAAAACGTCGCATATCTTCCAAGCGCATGGCTATGTCAATATCATCATCCCACGGAATAAATCCCTTGTGTCTGACAGCACCTAATAGACTACCACCATCCAACCAATAATCGATTTTATGTTTTCTGCAGATCCGATCAATATCTTCAAGTATAGATAACTGTTTAAGCTGACAAGCTCTCAGATTCTGTTTTACGTAGTCAGTTAAAAACGGATTATTCATAACATTTCTCTTTTTACATCTATGACTTGTCCAGTATAATCTGATGCTAATGTACTTAGAGTTGCCTCTGCAACTTGCTTAGCTGAAAGTAACGTATTATCAGGCTCAATACCAAAATTATGTATTCTCATGGGTGTCTTTGTCCTTTCCGGATTGATACAATTAACAGAAATACCAAAACCTTCCCACTCCTGAGATACTGCCTGAACAAAATTAACGATAGCGGCTTTCGTTGAAGAATATATACTATAAAAAGCACGTCCTCGGGTATAAGAACTAGAAGTGAAAAATATCAGTTTTCCTCTTGTCTCCTTCAAATAAGAGAAAGACTCAATAGCTACATGTACGGTTCCCATATAATTCGTCTGAACAGCAGAAACAATAGTCTCATAATCAGTAGCTACTAAAGGTTCCTTATTTAAAATACCAGCTGTATTAATTACAAAATCTATTCGTCCTTCTTTTTGAAAAACCTGCTGTAAGGCAGACGAAACATTTTCACGATTTCCTACATCCGTATTAGTCTGTGATCGGGAAAAACTGTAAACTTTTACTTGCTTCTCTTCCAATAAATGAAGTATTTCTGCCCCAATGCCATAACTTCCACCAAAAATAACAGCTACTTTATGGGCAAAGAAATGATCATCTATTTTATTAGGGTTGACTTCGCTCTGTCTTAACTGAAAAAACTTATCTAATAAATAAGTATCTTCCTTATAAGTGAGCTTCATATTACTTTCTTCACCGGTAACCACATAAATAGGAATATGCGGCAAATATTTTTTGACGACACCACAATCATCTGTCACTTTAAAAGCAGGATCTTTCAATGCTATCTGATAAGCCTGTTTGATTATTTCAATATCAAAAGCTTGAGGAGTCTGACCTCTGCGTAATCGAGAACGATCCGGTATTTGGTGGATGAAATCTCCTTCGACCTCTATAATTGTATCCGCAGAAGGCAATGCTACGTCAATAGCCTGATAAGTCGCTAGCGCCTCTACCACATCATTAATGATGCGCTGACTAACCAGAGGACGTACAGCATCATGAAATATTAAATTAACTTGCTGATCAGCATATGCTTGGATTGCAGAAAGACTTGAATGATAACGCTCTGCCCCTCCTTTCAGGATTTTTTTCACCTTACGCCATCCATTCTTTATAACGATATTTTCAAATTCTGAAATATAAAACGGATTCGATACTATCGCTATTTCGTCGATATGGGGATTGCATTCAAATACATCTATCGTATGTTCAACCACCATTTTCCCTGCGACTTTGAAAAATTGTTTGGGGGTAGATAGTCCTAATCGGCTTCCTACGCCTCCGGCTAATATAATTGCTATGTTTCTTTTCATTACATATTCCATTTATAATTCGTAATTTGTATTCCCATAAGAAAAAATAAGAGGATAACAAAATGCACGTATATAAGATCTAAATGTATTTTTAATAGGTAAATCCTTCGTTGAAGGATATATTAAATTTTTATTAATCATACAAAGTACACACAAATAAAAGAATGAAAGGAAATCCTTCCGCTGTAATAAACAGGCAAATTTATGAGTTAAAGGATATTTCCCTTCTGTCAATCGAGCGACTTCTGCATAAAATATATTCCATGCCGTTTTTTTCTGTAACTTTCTGTACCATTTATAACCGTAGAGATAAGAATGATAAGTAGGCTTATCCACAACATTCCCCTTATACTTATCATGAAGCTTTGTAATTGCAGACTGATTATGTGGACGATGCCAATTTAACGCTTCATCAACACGGACAATTCCTTTATCAAAATAAGCAGAAACTAAAAACCACCAATCATAGCATATATGAGTATTCCAATGATTAGATTTTACTGCAAAATCTTTTGTTACTAACATAGTATGTCCTGGAATACAATTTCCAAACAATAATCGTTCTAAATTATATTGAGGAAGTATAATTTGACTATTTTCTTTAGAAAAACATAAGTCTCTATGATAAGCAGAAAAACATATGCTACATCCCTTAATGGCTTTAATTTGTTTCTCTATCTTTTTAGGATACCATATATCATCTTGATCTGAAAATCGCTATATAATCTCCTTTAGCTTTAGCAATTGCAGACTTGAAGTTTTCATTAAAACCTACATTAACTTGATTTTGAAATACCGTGATGTTCGAATTTTGAGCCTCGTATTCTCTTAATATAGCAACCGTATTGTCCGTTGACCCATCATCCTGTATAATTAATTCATAAATTGGATATGTCTGGGTTAAAATAGAATCAATCTGTTCTCTGATGTATTTTTCTCCGTTATATGTACACATAACAACGGAAACTTTTTTCTTTTCATCCATTTTGTTTCTTTTTACTCTTTACATAACTAAAACTCTCCCTAAAAGTAACTGACCCACTACACCACATTACAACAATATAGAATAAAGCAGCCAACACAATTTTAGAACATACCAGTAAATATATATTATTAATCTCCTGCGTTAAGGACCAAACGACAAACATCACCCCGCCTGCTATCCCCAAATAGGGAAGAACATCTTTTAGGGCTGAGGATAAAGGCAAGCCGATCTCTTTCTGAACAAAATAATGCCAGACCAGTAACCAACAGATGTTAATGCCGACGTAAGCCGAAACCATGAAAAATATACCGTGGGAACGCAAAAGGTAGATGACTATCAGTTGTAGAATTCCCAAAGTAACCGTATTGCGAAGATATATGTCGGATTTTCCGCGACTAATCAACAGGTTGGAATACAGATTGGCTATCGGGAAGAAAGCCCCCCAAATGGCTAACAGCTGTAAGATCCGAGCACTGTCTATCCATTTGTCGGTAATAGCTATTGTAATTAATTCGGGAGCTACTAACGACAATCCCAACATGCTGGGAAAAGAAATGAAGGCAGTAAACCGGAGCATCTTGCGAAAAGCTCTTACTTGTCGTTCGGAATCATCAGTCATTTGTGCGAAAATGGGTTGTGCTACGCTTCCTACCATACCGGAAATCAACGAGAAACCCATGTAGTTCCATTTATTGGCCTGGTTGTATTGTCCGACTTCTTTTTCGGAATAATAGCGTCCTAAAATAATCGAGAAGATATTGTTATTGACATGATTGAATATGTTCGTAAATAACAGCTTACTGCTGAATCCCAACATCTCACGTACCGGCGTAAAATTCCATTTTAATGTCGGACGCCACGGACATTTGCACCAAAGATACAGGTTTAAGACACTGATATAAACAATGCTCTGCGTAGCTATGCCCCAATAGGAAAACCCGTTATAGGCCAGTAGGACACCGGTCGTGCCGGAAAAGATCAAGGCTAAAACAGTTGCCAAGGCCTTTTGTTTTACCATCAGGTTTCGGAAAACATAGGCTCCGGGAATTACTCCTAAACTGGCAATAAAGAAACCCAAAAAGGAATAACGTGCCAGTGGGATCAATTCAGGCTGGTTATAAAAATCGGCGATCAGAGGGGCACAGAAGAACAGTATCCAATACAGACAGAAACTGACGGTGATTGAAAACCAGAACACAGCATTATAATCATCGTGGGTGATTTCTTTTTTGTTGGCCAAAGCTGCAATAAAACCACTTTCTTGCAGAGAACCGGCTATCAGAGAAAAGATGGTCAGCATCCCAACCATTCCATAGTCGGCCGGAGTCAACAATCGGGCCAGAAATATACCGAAAAAGAGATTCAGCAATTGCTGGGTTCCGTTATTAATGAATCCCCAAAAAAGACCTTTTGCCGTTTTCTGCTTTAATGTTTCTTCTGCCATGTATTTTCCTTAGTACCTCATTATCGTCCGATACAATGGTAATCGAACCCATATTCAGTCATTTCTGCCGGATCATAGATGTTTCGTCCGTCAATAACCAACGGATTTGCCATCAGTTTCTTGACTACCTGCCAGGACGGCATACGAAATTCCTTCCATTCGGTAATCAACAGAAGCACGTCGGCATCCATCACTGTATCATAAATATCTTTAGCGTAACGGATTGTATTACCTATCCGACGGCGAGACTCGTCCATGGCTACCGGATCGTATGCCGAAACTTCACAGCCGGCTTCCAATAATTTCTGGATAACGACTAAAGAAGGAGCTTCACGCATGTCATCTGTCTCCGGTTTAAAAGCCAGTCCCCAGATAGCTACTCGCTTCCCTTTCAAATCACCTTTGAAGTATTTATCTACCTTCCGGAAGAGAATAGATTTCTGTTGTTCATTGACTTCCTCAACGGCTTGCAGGATTCGCATCGGATAGCCATGATCAGCTGCCGTCTTCACCAAGGCTTTCACATCTTTCGGGAAACAGGAGCCACCGTAACCACAACCGGGATACAGGAAACGGTGACCAATCCGAACATCCGTACCAATACCTTTACGTACCATATTCACATCTGCTCCAACAATCTCGCACAGATTGGCTATATCATTCATAAAGCTGATACGGGTTGCCAACATGGCATTGGCTGCATATTTGGTCATTTCAGCCGAAGGTACATCCATGAAAATAACTCGGAAATTATTGAGTAAGAACGGACGGTATAAACGGGTCATCAGTTCTTTTGAGCGTTCAGATTCCACACCTACCACAATTCGGTCCGGACTCAAAAAATCTTTCACGGCAGCTCCTTCCTTCAAAAATTCCGGATTAGAAGCTACATCAAAGGTCAGATCAGAACCCCGCTTGTCCAGTTCTTCCTGAATAGCCTGACGAACTTTCCTGGCTGTTCCTACAGGTACGGTGCTCTTCGTCACAACTGTCAGGTATTTATTCATGTAACGGCCTACCGTATGGGCTACTTCCAATACATATTTCAAGTCGGCACTTCCATCCTCATCGGGTGGAGTCCCTACAGCACTGAATACCACTTCCACCTCATTCAGGCAAGAAGCCAGATCAGTCACAAAATGCAACCGTCCCGCTTTCTGGTTACGGTTTACCATTTCTTCCAGTCCGGGCTCGTAAATAGGAAGAATACCCTGATTCAAATCAGCTATTTTCTTCTCATTTACATCCACACAAAAGACCTCCGTACCCATTTCAGCAAAACAGGTACCACTGACCAAACCTACATATCCAGTTCCGACAATTGCTATCTTCATATTCCTTTTATTTTCTGATTTTCTTCACCTTGGATAATCCCTTTCAACGAAAGTGCAGGGTACACCAAGGTTCGTCAGTCCCATGATGAGACCAACCTAACTCCTTGCAAAGATAGGAAATAATCTGACACCATCTTTTTTATTCGCATATTCCAGCTATTTTTGTATTTTTGTACCAAGATTCCAACAGATTAAATGAAGATTTGCAACATAAAAACAGTAAAAATATGAAAATAGCACTTGTCGGTTATGGAAAGATGGGGAAGACCATCGAACAAATTGCCTTGAGCAGAGGTCATGAAATTGTATCCATCATTGATATAAATAACCCGGAAGATTTCCAGTCGGATGCATTCAAAAGTGCCGATGTAGCCATCGAATTTACTACCCCTGCAACTGCCTTCAACAATTATATGAAATGTTTTGAAGCCGGTGTTCCGGTTGTTTCTGGTACAACAGGCTGGTTAGATCGCTTGGGTGAAATAAAGCAGATGTGTGAAAACGAAGGAAAAACATTCTTCTATGCTTCTAATTTCAGTATTGGCGTGAATATTTTCTTTGCTTTAAACAAATATCTGGCCAAGGTCATGAATAATTTTCCGAACTATGATGCCCGGATGACAGAGGTTCATCACATTCACAAACTGGATGCGCCCAGTGGTACTGCTATTACCTTAGCAGAAGGAATCATTGAGAATCTGGACCGGAAAGATCGTTGGACCTTGGAAACAGCCGAGAAACCGACCGATCTGCCAATTCACGCTATCCGCGAAGGAGAAGTACCGGGTATTCATGAAATCATTTATGAATCAGACGTAGATACAATCAGCATCAAACATGATGCGAAGAGCCGTGCAGGTTTCGCTTTGGGAGCTGTTGTAGCCGCTGAGTTTACAGCCGGAAAGAAAGGCTTTTTAGGAATGAATGACTTGTTCCATTTCTGAGATTTTAAAAGCATAATATCATCAGAAGTATGAAGAAAATAGAGAAAAAACAATATATCAAATTTGCCATTGCTGCCGTCCTGTACGGATTGTTTATCCTATGGATGCAAAACGGATGGCTGGCATTGGGATATATTTTGCTGGCAGATATTTATCTGACAAAATACATTCCGTGGGGTGCCTGGAAGAAGACAAACAATCCGACTCTTAAAAGTATTTATGACTGGATTGACGACATTATCTTCGCGCTAGTGGCTGTCTATTTCATCAATCTGTTCATTTTCCAGAATTATCAGATTCCCAGTTCATCCTTGGAAAAGTCTTTGTTGGTAGGTGATTATCTGTTTGTCAGCAAAGTCAGTTACGGACCTCGCGTTCCGAATACACCATTATCTTTTCCGCTGGTGCAGAACACCTTGCCGATACTTAACTGCAAATCATATCTCGACTGGCCTTCATGGGATTACAAACGTGTGGCTGGTTTAGGACAGATACAGCGAAACGATATTGTCGTATTTAACTTCCCGGCTGGGGATACGGTAGCTACTCTTCAACAGAATCCGGATTACTATACATTGGTTCAGATGTACGGGCGTGAAGCTGTACGCATGAACAAACAATCGTTCGGCGAGATCATTTACCGGCCGGTTGACAAACGGGAAAATTACGTAAAGCGTTGCGTAGGTCTTCCGGGTGACAGTCTGAGTATCCGTAATAATCAGGTTTATATCAATGGTAAGGCTGCTCAGAACCCAAAGAATATGCAGCTGAACTATTTCGTGGAAACGGAAACACCGCTTACCGAAACCATGTTCCGCAACTGGGGAGTCAGTCGTGACGATTATATGCCTTACGGGCAACCTTGTACGGTAACAGATCCGGAAACCCTTTCTTTCCTCGGATTCCAGCCGAATGCGAATGGAGCATATAACTTGGTTTACCGTTTCCCCA
>ULIW01004163.1_pt1 | contig 14808 bp, 8 predicted proteins | sample 1950451 | NCBI WGS metagenome assembly ULIW01 (sample SAMEA4835452, study PRJEB28245) | human gut metagenome | biome: gut microbiome; material: fecal sample | place: Denmark | collected 2008 | reverse complement strand
GGAAACCGGAATGGATGGATTACTTGCGGTTGCAACTTATGAAGAGTCGGAAATTCTGGTGACGGCGATTGTCGGGATGCTCGGAATCCGGCCGACCATTGCAGCCATAAAGGCAAAGAAAACGATTGCCCTGGCAAACAAAGAAACGTTAGTTACGGCAGGACATCTGATTATTCCGCTTGCAGCGGAGTATGGAGTGTCCATTCTTCCGGTAGACAGTGAACATAGTGCCATTTTTCAGTCTTTGCAGGGAAACGAAGAAAATCCGATCAGTAAAATCCTTCTTACCGCATCCGGAGGACCGTTCCGGGGCAGAAAGAAGCAGGATCTGCTCCATATACAGGTGGAAGATGCATTAAAGCATCCGAACTGGTCCATGGGACACAAGGTGACCATTGATTCTTCGACACTTGTGAACAAAGGGCTTGAGGTTATGGAAGCAAAATGGCTGTTTGGCGTACAACTCGAACAGATTGAAGTTGTCGTGCATCCGCAGAGTGTCATTCATTCTGCTGTGGAATATGAGGATGGTGCAGTGATTGCGCAGCTTGGAACGCCGGATATGCGTCTGCCGATTCAGTATGCACTGTATTACCCAAAGCGGAAACATTTATCCGGGAAGCGTCTGGATCTTTTTGCTCTTCGTGACCTTACGTTTGAGCGCCCGGATACGGATACCTTCCGTGGGCTTTCCCTGGCATATGATGCTGCCAGACGGGGAGGAAATATCCCAACGGTTTTTAATGCCGCAAATGAAAAGGCAGTGGCAATGTTTCTGGACAGAAAAATCGCTTATCCGGAAATTACGGAAATGATTGAAGCTGCAATGGAAGAAGTCAGCTATATCGCACATCCGGATTTAGAGCAGATCTTAGAGACAGAGCAGGCAACATATGAATATATAGGGGGCAGGTGGTAAAAAAAATGAAAATTGTATCATTTCTTATCGCATTTGTAATATTTAGTATTGTAATTTTATTTCATGAACTGGGGCATTTTTTGCTTGCAAAGGCAAACGGAATCCGGGTAAATGAATTTTGTTTCGGCCTTGGACCGACTATCTGTGGGATACAAAAAGGCGAAACCAAATACTGCATTAAGGCATTTCCGTTTGGAGGAGCCTGCATGATGGAAGGGGAAGACGAAGATTCGACGGACAATCGTGCATTTGGTAAAAAGCCGGTATGGGGACGTATGAGCGTCGTATTTGCAGGACCTTTTTTTAACTTTATTCTTGCATTTATTTTCGCGTTTATCCTGATGAGCTGTGTGGGATATGATAAGCCGGTTCTTTCCGGGGTAATGGAAGGATATGCCGCAGAAAAGGCAGGTCTTCAGGAAGGGGATGAGATTATCCGGATGAATCATTTTTCGGTTCATTTCAGCAGAGAAATCACTGCATACGGAACATTTCATTCCGGGGAAACCATTAAAGTCACTTATGCAAGGGATGGGCAGAAACATACGACAACACTGGTTCCGAAACTGGATAAAGAGACCGGAAGATATCTGTACGGATTTCAGACCATGGGAAATGTCCGGGTAAAGGGAAACGTGCTCACAAACTTAAAAAACAGTTTTTATGAGGTGCGATACTGGATTTATACCACTATCCAGAGTCTGAAAATGCTTGTGACACGTCAGGTATCTCCAAACGAACTGAGCGGACCGGTCGGTATCGTAAAATCAATCGGAGACACCTATCAGCAGTCTGTAAAAAATGACGGGTATTACTATGCACTTTTGAATATGCTCAACTGGACGATTCTTTTATCTGCGAATCTGGGCGTTATGAATCTGCTGCCGCTTCCGGCACTGGACGGAGGCCGGCTGTTATTTCTGATTATTGAGGCGATCCGCAGAAAGCGGATTGATCCAGACAAAGAAGGCATGGTAAATCTGGTTGGTATTGTATTGTTGTTTGGACTGATGTTTATTGTTATGTTCAATGACATTCGAAAACTATTTATCTAAGAGGCTAGAGGCGTTATGATGGAGAGACATATCACAAAGGAAGTACAGATTGGAAACAGATGGATTGGAGGAAATCATCCGATTGCGATTCAGTCTATGACAAATACAAAGACAGAGGATGTTGCGGCAACGGTGGCACAGATTAAGCAGCTGACAAAAGCCGGTTGTGAAATTATCCGCTGCGCGGTTCCCACCCAGGAGGCAGCTGCGGCGCTGACGGAAATCAAAAAACAGATTACCATCCCGCTGGTTGCGGATATCCATTTTGATTACCGGCTTGCGATTGCAGCCATGGAGCACGGTGCGGATAAAATTCGTATCAATCCCGGAAACATTGGAAGTCGTGAGCGTGTAAAAGCGGTTGTGGATGTGGCAAAAGAGCGCCGGATTCCTATCCGTGTGGGCGTCAACAGCGGATCTTTAGAGAAGGGTCTCGTGGAAAAATACCATGGTGTGACCGCAGAGGGAATTGTGGAGAGCGCAATGGATAAAGTGAAACTGATCGAAGATATGGGCTATGATAATCTTGTGATCAGTATCAAATCCTCGGATGTCATGATGTGTGTCAAAGCACATGAGCTGATCGCAAAACAGACGGATCATCCGCTGCATGTGGGAATCACAGAGGCGGGAACACTGATCAGCGGGAATATCAAATCCGCAATCGGTCTGGGACTGATTTTAAACCAGGGAATCGGGGATACCATCCGTGTTTCTCTGACTGGGGACCCGTTGGAAGAGATTAAATCCGCAAAACTGATTCTTCGTACCCTCGGATTTCGCAAAGGGGGCGTGGAAGTGGTTTCCTGTCCGACCTGCGGAAGAACCCGCATTGATCTGATCGGGCTTGCCAATCAAGTAGAAACGATGGTTTCGGAATTTCCGCTTGATATCAAAGTGGCGGTAATGGGATGTGTGGTAAACGGACCGGGAGAGGCAAAGGAAGCCGATATCGGGATTGCCGGAGGTGTCGGCGAGGGTCTGATTATCAAACATGGAGAAATTTACAAAAAAGTACCGGAAGCAGAACTTCTGCCGGCACTGCGTTATGAATTGGAACATTGGAGTGAAGACTGATGTCAAAAGCATTTCGTGAAGCCTTTCCGACACTGAAACTGGAGGAAGAACTCGAAGGGCTGTTAGATACAACTGAAGTGACAAAAATAAGTGCGAATCATGAACATACTCATATTCGCATTTATTTGCGTGCAAAAAGACTTATTTTCAAAAAAAACATATGGAAACTTGAAAAAGCGATTACCGAACAGATTTTTCAGAACCGGGCCATACAGGTAAAGATCATAGAGTCTTATGAGCTTTCCGAACAGTATACCCCGAAGTCTCTGATAGAGGTGTATAAGGACAGTATTTTAGATGAACTGAATGCCTACAGTGTGCTCGAATACAATCTGTTGCGGACGGCGGACATGGAATTTCCGGAAGAGGACCGTCTGATTCTGACGATGGATGAGACTATTATTGCCAAAACCCGTACGGATGAGATTATCGAATTTTTAGAGAAAGTGATCTGTGAGCGCTGTGGAATGAATCTGAAAATATTTCCACAATACCGGAAACCGCAGGAGAGCAAATACCGGAAAAATTCCGAAGAACAGATCCGGCAGGAAGTGGCAGGAATTGTTGCGCGGACGAAGCTGGTTATGGAAGGAAAATCCCAGGAAACGGAAGAAAAAAAAGAGAAAACTGTCGAAACAGAAGAAAAAACAAAGACAATTGCAAAAACGGCAGGAAATCGTGCAGACACTTCAAAAAATGGTACAAATTATGCAAAACCAAAGCAGAAGTTTGAAAAGCGGGGAGAGTTCCGCCGGAAATTCGAGTCGGATAACGGCAAAAAATCCATGAATCCGGATGTAATATACGGAAGAGACTTCGAAGAAGAGAGCATGGAGATTGAGAAGATTGACGGACCGATCGGAGAGGTTGTGATCCGCGGAAAGATTCTGTCGGTAGATACCCGTGAGATCCGCAATGAAAAGACCATCATTATTTTTTCCGTGACGGATTTTACCGATACGATTGTTCTTAAAATTTTTGCGAGAAATGATGATGTACCGGAGCTGTTAAAAGAAATCAGCGGGGGAAAGTTTGTGCGTGTCAAAGGTGTTGCAACCATTGATAAATTCGACAGTGAACTTACCATCGGTTCTATCGTCGGAATCAAGAAATGCGCCGATTTTACAACGGTCCGTATGGATACCAGCGTAGAAAAACGCATAGAGCTGCACTGCCATACCAAAATGAGTGATATGGATGGTGTTTCAGATGTCAAAGATATTGTCAAGCGTGCCATGAAATGGGGGCATAAGGCGATTGCCATTACCGATCACGGGGATGTGCAGGCGTTCCCGGATGCCAATCATACCGTACCGTCCGATTCGGATTTTAAAGTCATTTACGGCGTGGAGGCATATCTGGTCGATGATTTAAAGGGGATGGTGACGGACAGCCAGAACCAGGATCTGGATGCAGATTATGTGGTATTCGATTTGGAGACAACCGGATTTAGTCCGGAGACCAACCGCATTATAGAGATCGGGGCGGTGAAGGTGCAGAACGGAAAGATCGTGGACAAATTCTCAACGTTTGTCAATCCACAAGTGCCGATTCCGTTTCGGATTGAGCAGCTGACGTCGATCAATGATTCCATGGTGATTGATGCACCTGTCATTGCAGACATTCTTCCGGAATTTATGAAATTCTGCGAGGGATGTGTTATGGTTGCCCATAATGCCGATTTCGATATGAGTTTTATCAAGAAAAACTGCCAAAGGCTGGATATTCCATGCAAGCCGACGATTGTGGATACGGTTGCCCTGGCGCGTGTCCTGCTTCCGAATCTGAACCGTTTTAAGCTGGATACGGTTGCAAAAGCGCTGGGCGTATCCCTGGAAAATCACCATCGTGCAGTGGATGATGCCGGATGTACGGCAGAGATTTTTGTGAAGTTTATTGAGATGCTCCGGGAGCGCGGTATGTCTACCCTGGACGAAGTGAATGCAATGGGAACCTCATCGGTGCAGAATGTACAAAAGATGCCGACTTATCATGCGATCATTCTTGCCACCTGCGATCAGGGGCGGACAAACCTGTATAAGCTGATTTCGCTGGCGCATATCAAATATTATCACCGGCGTCCGAGGATTCCGAAGAGTGAATTTATCAGGTACCGGGATGGACTTCTGATCGGGTCTGCCTGCGAAGCGGGAGAGTTGTACCGGGCAATTTTAAATGGCCGTCCGGAGGAAGAAATTTCTAGACTGGTAAACTTTTATGATTATCTGGAAATCCAGCCGCTCGGAAACAATGCATTCCTTGTAAGAGATGAAGATTCTCCGGTTGCGTCTAATGATGATCTGATTGAGATCAATAAAAAGATTGTCCGGCTCGGTGAACAGTTCCATAAGCCGGTGGTGGCAACCTGTGATGTGCATTTTTTAGATCCGGAGGATGAAATTTACCGGAGAATTATCATGGCAGGGCAGGGATTTAAAGATGCGGATGAGCAGGCTCCCCTTTTTTTGCGGACGACGGAAGAGATGCTGAAAGAATTTGCCTATCTTGGAAGTGAAAAAGCAGAAGAGGTTGTTATTACAAACACAAACCGGATTGCGGATATGTGCGAAAAAATTTCTCCCGTTCGTCCGGATAAGTGTCCGCCGGTCATTGAAAATTCGGACCAGATGCTGCGTGACATCTGTTACAACAAAGCACATAAAATGTATGGAGATCCACTGCCGGAAATTGTGCAGGAACGTTTAGACCGGGAATTAAATTCCATTATCAGCAATGGGTATGCTGTGATGTATATCATTGCGCAGAAGCTGGTTTGGAAATCCAACGAAGACGGCTACCTGGTCGGATCGCGTGGATCGGTCGGAAGTTCTTTCGTTGCGACAATGTCCGGTATTACGGAGGTTAACCCGCTGCATGCGCATTATCTGTGCAAACATTGCCAGTACAGCGATTTTGATTCGGATCTGGTAAAATCTTTTTCCGGCCGAAGCGGATGTGATATGCCGGATAAGCTCTGTCCGCGCTGCGGAAAACCGCTTTCCAAAGAAGGGTTTGATATTCCGTTTGAGACGTTCCTGGGGTTTAAGGGAAATAAAGAGCCGGATATCGACCTGAACTTTTCCGGAGAGTACCAGAGTAAGGCACATAAATACACCGAAGTTATCTTCGGGGAGGGACAGACCTTTAAGGCAGGAACGATCGGTACGCTGGCGGATAAGACGGCATTCGGTTATGTCAAAAATTATTATGAAGAGCGCGGCGTACATAAGAGAAACTGTGAAATTGACCGGATCGTACTTGGATGTGTCGGGGTGCGTCGTACTACGGGACAGCATCCGGGTGGTATCGTTGTTCTTCCGATGGGGGAACAGATTTATACATTTACCCCGGTTCAGCATCCGGCAAATGATATGACGGTCGATATTACGACCACACATTTTGATTATCACTCGATTGACCATAATCTTTTAAAACTTGACATTCTTGGACACGATGATCCTACCATGATCCGTATGCTGCAGGATCTGACGGGTGTAGATCCGACGCAGATTCCATTGGATGATAAGGCTGTCATGTCGCTGTTTCAGGATACTTCCGCACTTGGCATCACGCCGGACGATCTGGTGAACTGCCAGCTGGGGGCATTGGGTATCCCGGAGTTTGGTACAGACTTTGCCATGGGCATGTTAATTGATACACAGCCAAAAGAATTTTCGGATCTGGTGCGTATTGCAGGGCTGTCCCATGGTACGGACGTATGGCTTGGCAATGCACAGACACTGATTCAGGAAAAGAAGGCAACGATTTCTACCGCCATCTGTACAAGGGATGATATCATGATCTATCTGATTGGCATGGGACTGGATTCCGAGGAATCGTTTAAGATTATGGAGAATGTCCGGAAGGGAATTGTGGCAAAAGGAAAATGCGACAAATGGCCGGAATGGAAGCAGGATATGATCGATCACAATGTACCGGACTGGTATATCTGGTCCTGTGAGAAGATTAAGTACATGTTCCCGAAAGCCCATGCAGCCGCGTATGTTATGATGGCATGGCGCATTGCCTACTGTAAAGTGTTTTATCCGCTGGCTTACTATGCAGCATATTTTTCTATCCGTGCGACCGCTTTCAGTTATGAGCTGATGTGTCAGGGAAAAGAAAAACTGGAAGGATATATGCATGAGTACGAAAAGCGCAAGGACGAGCTCTCCAAAAAAGAGCAGGATACCTACAAAGATATGCGTCTGGTACAGGAAATGTATGCCAGAGGATTTGAATTTCTTCCGCTGGATATCTATAAGTCAAAGCCGCATCATTTTCAGATTGTGGATGGAAAACTGCTGCCGGCGCTCAATACGATTGACGGACTTGGCGATAATGCGGCAGTTGCGATTGCAGAAGCGGCAAAAGACGGAATTTTTCTTTCCAAGGATGATTTTAGGGAACGGACAAAAGTATCAAAGACAACAATAGAACTGATGAGTGATCTGGGATTGTTTGGCGATATGCCGGAATCCAATCAGCTTTCCCTGTTTGATTTTGGCGCGTAATGTTATGGAAGTTTTGAAAAACAAAAGAGGAGGAACCGCATTTTTGGGTTCCTCCTCTTTTACAGTCTTATAAATTTATTTTTTGATAACGCCGGGATGGAAAGCGGTGAGTGTTCCCGGATGATCGGTCGGTGTACAGAACACTTCTTTTGTCTTAAAATCGGTAAAATAGATGTAACTGGAAGTGACGTTGATATTGGAGTAATTGCCCTGTGCCAGTTCCTGATATCCACTGCCGTCATTTTTGATCATACAAAGGGCCGGATTGTCTTCGGAATAGCGCTGATAAAAAATACTGCTTCCGTATACATTGTAGAGATCCAGACTGTCCTTGGTAAGTGTAACCGGATGACCGGATTTCATATTGGTATGTACCAGGGCGTTGTTCTGATCCACATCCATATAATAGACATTGTCATCACTGGTTACAATCGGTTTGAAAGAATTACATTCATAGACTTTGCTTAAACTGTCACTGGCGGTATCCAGCTGATAGATGGCGCCATCACTTTCCGTTCCGCTGGTATAAATATACTGACCCAGCGTGCTGCATGTAAAAATGTAAGGCGAATATACTTTTTTGCGTCCTTTGCCATCGATTCCGATCTTGTAAAGCGTTGTAGCATCCTTGTCATCATAGTGCAGATAATAAATGTAGTTTCCGACAAGCGAGGCATACAGGCAGGGATCTTTGTCTAAAATTTTAGTGTTTTCTCCATTCTGGTCAATTCTGCACAGACTGTTTCTTGCGTAGGAGAAGAAATCAAATCCGGTTCCATTATTTTCATTATTGCGTACATAGTATACATAATGGTCATCGGCGTTGATATACATGACACGGTCATAACTGAGTTTTTTCAGATGATTGCCGTTTGTATCCATGGAATACAGCCGGTAATCGTCATCCGGATTGGCAAAATAAACGGTTCCGTTTTTCTCACAAAACAAGCCGGCATTGTAAAGGTTTCCGGCAGTATTTCCGTTGACATAGCTTGTGTTGTATTTGATCTTACTTTTCTGATGGCTGTAAAATCCCAGTCCTGCAAATACTACGACCAGAACAGCAATTATAATTATGGGCAAACGTTTTTTCATAATATCGAGTCCTCCTTGGTAAGTTGTATCTTGCCTTTTATACCTTTGTGTTATAAAATTTTATCATAAATCATGAAGGAGCGCTATATGAAAGATTTACTAGATATCCGAAAAGATATTGATAAAATTGACGAACAGATCGTAAAACTCTATGAGGAACGGATGAAACTGACCTCGGATGTGGCTGAATACAAAATAAATACCGGGAAGCAGATTTTTGACAAGGAGAGAGAGGAATCCAAGCTGGCAACGCTGCAGAAAAAAGCGGAAAGTGATTTTACCAGACACGGAATCCGTGAACTTTTTGAGCAGATCATGGCGATGAGCCGTAAGAAACAGTATAAACTGCTGACGGAGCATGGAATTATGCCTCCGCAGGAGTTTGAGCTGATTCACACGCTGGATTATTCCAATGCAAGGATTGTTTTTCAGGGACTCGAAGGTGCCTACAGCCAGCTTGCCATGGAACAGTTTTTTGGAGAAAACTGCAATAATTTCCATGTGGAGAGCTGGAAAGATGCCATGGAGGCCATTAAGAACGGGGAAGCGGATTATGCGGTACTCCCGATCGAGAATTCTTCGGCAGGAATTGTCTCGGAAAATTATGATCTTCTGGTGGAATATGATAATTATATTGTCGGGGAGCAGATCATCCGTATTGATCATGCACTTTTAGGACTGGAAGATGCGGATGAGAGAGATATCCGTACCGTGTATTCGCACAAACAGTCACTGATGCAGTGCAGTGAATTTCTGGACAGTCATGCGGACTGGGAAAAATTCAGTGTCAGCAATAATGCCGTTGCAGCCAAGAAGGTCAAAGAGGATGGGGAGATTTCCCAGGCGGCGATTGCCAGTGCAAAAAATGCCCAGATTTATGGGTTGAAAGTATTACGCAATTCCATTCAGAATAATAAAAATAATTCGACCCGGTTTATTGTTGTGACAGGGAAAAAAGTATATACCGATCAGGCAGACCGGATCAGCATCTGTTTTGAGATCAATCACGAAAGCGGTGCTTTATATCATGCACTGTCGCATTTTATTTATAATGGACTGAATATGACAAATATCCAGTCACGTCCGTTACAGAATAAAAACTGGGAATATCGTTTCTTTGTTGATTTTGAGGGAAGATTTGAGGATCATGCAGTGCAGAATGCGCTGCGCGGACTTCGGGACGAAACAATTGCATTCCGGATTCTTGGTACGTATTAGTCAGAATTGGTGAAAGAAGGTGGGCGTATGGCAATTCACACATTTGCAGCAATTTATATTGGCACATACGATGTGAGCCTGAAGGTATTTGAGTTTACAAACAGAAAAAAGTTTCATGAGGTGGATCACATCCGGTCCCGGCAGGAACTGGGAAAAGGCACTTATGGCACAGGGACAATCGGATATGAGCAGGTGGAAGAACTCTGTGAAACACTGGCGCAGTTTAAAGAGATTATGGAAAGCTACAAGGTAGACAGTTATGAAGTCTGTGCAGCAGCCGCACTCCGGGATACCACAAATGAGATATTTGTCCTTGACCAGATTTATCTTAGAACCGGATTCCGGGTAAAGGTGTTAAGCAACTCGGAACACCGTTTTATCAGTTATAAAGCGGTGGCTGGCAGTCCGGTGTTTGAGGAGATGATAAAGACGAGTGCAGCAGTCGTGGATGTCGGCGGGGCGAGTGTGCAGATCACATTATTCCGTGACGGGAAAATGATCACGACACAACACATGGAAACAGGCATTATGCGCCTGCGGAATCTGCTTGGAGACCGCGGATACTCCCTGAAAATGTATGAAAACCAAATTGAGGAATATGTCAATAAAAAACTCGAGGGATTCCGTGCCATGTATATGAATACGCCGGTGGATTATCTGATCCTGATCAGTGACTATGCCGGCGGCCTGGTCAAAAAGATTGAGGAAAAAGGCGGAAAAAGCCGGCAGGTAAAGCTGGATAAATTCTCTAAATTTATCGATAAACTGCTCAAAAAAACGCTGGAGGAGATCACAGCGGAATTAAATCTTTCAGATGAGAGGGAACCGCTGATCATTCCGGCACTTGTGCTGTATAAGATGATGGCACAGAATGTGAATCCGAAAGAGGTATGGGTGCCGGGAGCAAACATTCAGGATGGTATGGCATTTGATTATGCACAGCACAATAAACTGCTGGCATCGACACATGATTTTGATGCGGATGTCATTTCGGCGGCCACATTTTTATCGGAACATTACCACAGTTTTTCTCCACACATTCAGACACTTTCCAAGCTATCCATTAAGATTTTTGATGCGATGAAACAGGAACACGGACTTGGAAAGCGGGCGCGTCTGCTGCTTCAGGTGGCTACAATCCTGCATGACTGTGGAAAGTATGTCAGCTTTGCGGAAGCGTCGGAGAGTACGTATCATATTATCATGTCCTCAGAGATTATCGGTCTGACCCATCAGGAGCGCGAGATTGTTGCACAGATCGTGCGCTACAATACTCTTCCGCTGGATCCGTATGAGGAAGTCGCTGATGTATTGAGCCAGGAAGAGTATCTTTGTGTGGCAAAACTTTCGGCAATTCTTCGTGTGGCAAATGCGCTGGATCAGAGTCATAAACAGAAGTTTAAAAATATCCGGATCGCGGTAAGGGAGAGAAAACTCGTGATTACGGTCGAGGCATTTGAGGATATTGCGCTGGAACAGGCATTGTTTGACGCAAAGACCTCTTATTTTGAAAATGTATACAGCATGAAACCTGTTTTAAAAGAGAAGCGTATTTATAACTATTAGATCGGAGGGCTTTTATGGACACAAAAATAGATTTTAAAGATCCGGCATATTATGAAAACCGTGAGCTCAGCTGGATTAAGTTTGACCAGCGTGTATTAAGTGAAGCAAGAGATAAATCCATTCCGCTTTTGGAGCGGTTGAAATTTGTCAGTATTACCTCTTCCAATCTGGATGAATTTTTCATGGTAAGGGTGGCATCCTTAAAGGATATGGTACATGCAAAATATAAAAAGCGCGATATCGCCGGAATGACCGCAACGGAGCAGCTTTCCGCCATTAATAAACAGGCAAGGGAGCTGGTCAATATCCAGTACAGTACTTTCAGCCGTTCCCTGATGCCGCTTCTGCACAAAGAAGGGATTTATCTTCTGGATGCGCATGAAGATCTGAGTGAGGAACAGGCGCGTTTTGTGGATCGCTATTTTATGGAAAATGTATATCCGGTACTTACCCCGATGGCGGTGGATGCATCGCGTCCGTTTCCGCTGATCCGCAATAAGACATTGAATATTGCAGCACTTCTGACCGGAAAGAAAACGGAGGATGAGACCGTGTTTGCGACCGTGCAGGTGCCAAGTGTTCTGCCGCGTCTGGTACAGATTCCAAGCGAAGGGGAAACGAAGTCTTTCATTCTGCTTGAGCAGATCATAGAACGCAACATCGGCATATTGTTTTCCAATTACAAGGTATTGTGTGCATATCCGTACCGGATCATGCGAAACGCAGATCTGACAATTGATGAGGATGAGGCATCAGATTTGCTGAAAGAGATTGAAAACAAATTAAAGATGCGTCAGTGGGGAGAAGTTATCCGCCTGGAAATTGAAGAGAAGGTAGATAAAAAGCTTCTGAAATTTTTAAAGACGGAGCTGAAAGTATCGGATGAGGATATTTTTCAGATTGCAGGACCGATTGATCTGACTTTTTTAATGAAAATGTATGGGATTGACGGATATGACCATCTCCGCTATAAACCGTATACGCCGCAGCAGGTGCCGGAAATTACACCGGGAAGTGACATTTTTGCCGCAATCCGCAAAGGGGATATTTTTCTGCATCATCCATACGAAACCTTTGATCCGGTTGTGGATTTCATCCGGCAGGCATCCAAAGATCCGGATGTCCTGGCGATTAAACAGACACTGTATCGTGTCAGCGGAAATTCCCCGATTATCAGCAGTCTGGCACAGGCAGCGGAAAACGGCAAGCAGGTGTCGGTTCTGGTTGAGCTGAAAGCCCGTTTTGATGAGGAGCACAACATTGTCTGGGCGAAAAAACTGGAACAGGCAGGCTGTCATGTGATCTATGGTCTCGTTGGCCTTAAAACACACAGCAAGATCGCACTGGTGGTCCGCCGGGAAGAGGACGGAATCCGCCGCTATGTTCATCTGGGAACCGGAAACTATAACGATTCGACGGCAAAATTATATACGGACTGTGGAATCTTTACCTGCAAAGAGTCGATCGGGGAGGATGCCACAGCGGTATTTAATATGTTATCCGGATATTCCGAACCGCTGGCATGGAATGAACTGGTGCTGGCACCATACTGGCTGCGGGATAAATTTTTGCGCCTGATCGGCAGGGAAGCGAAAAACGCGCGGCAGGGAAGAGAAGCCCGTATCGTGGCAAAGATGAATTCTCTCTGTGATCCGGGCATTATTGCGGCGCTGTATGAGGCATCTGCAAGCGGTGTAAAGATTGATCTGATCGTGCGCGGAATCTGCTGTCTGCGCGTCGGAATTCCGGGAGTGAGTGAGAATATCTCCGTGCGTTCCATTGTGGGAAATTTCCTGGAGCACAGCCGTATTTTCTATTTTTATAATGACGGCAATCCGGAAGTATTTATGGGAAGTGCGGACTGGATGCCGCGAAATCTTGACCGGCGTGTAGAGATTGTTTTCCCGGTGATTGAGGAGGAACTCAAAGAAAAAGCACTGCATATTCTGCATGTGGAACTGGAAGATAATGTGAAAGCGCGTGTGATGCAGCCGGATGGTACTTATGAAAAACTTGACAAGCGGGGCAAGGTTCTGATAAACTCACAGGAGCAGTTTTGTGCGGAGGCAAAAGCAGCAGTGCCGGATCAGAATCCAGGAAATAGCCAGCGGCTGTTTATTCCGGCAGAACCGGCGGAATAAATTTACAGAAAACAGTTGACAATACCGTAATCAGGTGGTATAGTCAAATGGTTGTTAAGAAACAAGTAGAGTATCCACTCTCACCTAAGCGCAATCGGGCGACTTAGTGTTCATACTTTTAGCATGTTATATGAATGTTAGATGTAATAGTGGATAGTCTGCCTATCCACTATTTTTTATTGGAGGTACAAAACCATTAGCGAATTAATGATTAACGAACAGATCAGAGACAGAGAGGTTCGTCTGATCGGACCGGATGGCGAGCAGATTGGTGTTGTCTCATCCAGAGAGGCACAGAAAATTGCAGATGAAGCCGGTCTTGACCTTGTCAAGATTGCTCCGAATGCAAAGCCGCCTGTATGCAAGGTAATTGATTACGGTAAGTATCGTTATGATCTTGCACGTAAGGAAAAGGATGCAAAGAAGAAGCAGAAGACAGTGGAATTAAAAGAAATCCGCCTGTCACCAAACATTGACACCAATGATTTGAACACCAAGATGAACGCTGCAAAGAAGTTCCTCGCAAAAGGCAATAAAGTCAAGATCACACTTCGTTTCCGTGGTCGCGAGATGGCACATATGAACAGCAGCAAGCACATCTTAGATGATCTTGCTGAGCAGCTTTCCGATATCGCAGTAGTGGAAAAAGCACCGAAGATCGAGGGAAGAAGCATCGGTATGGTGTTGGCAGAGAAGAGATAACATTTATTAAGGAGGAATACACAATGCCAAAAATTAAGACAAACAGAGCAGCAGCAAAGCGTTTCAAAGCAACCGGAACCGGAAAGTTAAAGAGAAACAAGGCTTACAGAAGACATATCTTAACAAAGAAAACAACAAAGAATAAGAGAAATCTCAGAAAAGCAGCAATGATGGATCAGACAAACATCAAGAACATGAAGAAGATTTTACCATACATCTAAGATTTGTTAAGGAGGATATAGGAAATGGCAAGAGTTAAAGGCGGATTAGGCGCTAAGAAAAGACATAACAGAACTTTAAAGTTAGCAAAGGGATACAGAGGAGCTCGTTCCAAGCAGTATCGTGTAGCTAAGCAGTCCGTAATGAGAGCCTTAACAAGTTCTTATTCTGGACGTAAAGAGAGAAAGAGACAGTTCCGTCAGTTATGGATTGCTCGTATCAACGCAGCAGCTCGTATGAACGGACTTTCTTACAGCCAGTTCATGCACGGATTAAAGGTAGCTGGAGCTGATTTAAACCGT
>ULIW01010489.1_pt1 | contig 14998 bp, 14 predicted proteins | sample 1950451 | NCBI WGS metagenome assembly ULIW01 (sample SAMEA4835452, study PRJEB28245) | human gut metagenome | biome: gut microbiome; material: fecal sample | place: Denmark | collected 2008 | reverse complement strand
TCCGGTTTTTCCCGGTATCACGGATTTCGAGGCCATCTTCCACCGGGTGAAAGACCAGTGCGACCTGGTGTGGCTGGAAAATCTGAATTTGCGGGGCGGCTTCAAAAAAGACATCCTGGCCTATATTCAGGAGAAATACCCTGACCTCATGCCGCTGTACAACGCCATCTATACCAGAGGAGACAGGGGCTATTTCCGGGAGTTGGAGGAGCGGGCAGAGCGCCTTGCGAGAGAATATGATTGTCCCTTTGTGGACAACGAACTCCCCTACGGCCGGGCAGAGCCGGGGCATCCGGTCATCGTGGATTACTTTTATCACGAGGAAGTGCGCGGCTCGGAGAACACCGGCCTCAGGAATCGGTGAACCCCCTTGGCGCAAAGTGAACCCCCTGACGCCCAAAGGGGGTTCATTTGTATCACAATTAGGGTCATTTGCCATTTTTTCCACGCTCATATATATGGGTGTGGAATTTTTTGTTTACGGTAGTACAAAACGCATAAAAATTATCCCACACTTTTGGGATAATTTTTATTAAAATAAGACTCATAAGCGCAAATTCTTCAATCTAATATCTCCATTGTAACTGTTCCAGACATACTTGCTATTTTTATGTTATTGATAAAATCTGCACCTGTAGCATTCCTCTTCTCATAGTTTAATGCGTCTATAGACGAAAGATTTTTAAGATGAATTTTTTTACTGTGTTCTTTTTTTTCAAGTAATACATCCGGTACTATACATCTGAGTTCACACTGATGAGAGTATGTTTTCTTATCTTTAAAGAATAAATCAACTCTGCTTTCTATAGCCTTTGTTAAACTCAAATCACCATAAAACGACTTGTATAACTCGTCTTTAAAAATATCATATTCCTGATTGGTATCAATATAAGCAATTTTTCTATAAAGCACTTTTTTCTGTTTGAGCTTATTTAAAAAATCTCCGGGTTGAATAGCCATAGAATCAATATCTTTCTTTTTAATTGAAAACTCATTTAAATATTGCTCAGATAATCTGAAAGGAAAACCATCAAGGGTTACTTCCGTCTTTCCTTTATTTTCTTCCAATTTTGCTTCAATGCGTATTCTATCTTCATCATTCAAATTAGCAATAGCCGTCTCATTATCAATACTGTAAAAGCATGCAGTAGGTATAAGTAAAGACGACTTTCTCCTAAATAATACATATCCATTTTCTTTTTCCAATAATAAATCTCTGCCAAAAAGCCTTTGGTATCTTTTTTTAGGCTCTGAACTGTTTTCGATTAAATATTTTGCAAATACACATTCATATTTATCGCCTTCGCCTATCTTGCCTTCATTTTTTGCAATATCAACATATTTCGCACAACAAGAAAAGTGGACTACACCATCCGCAAGTGATTTTAGATATTTTCTTGCAGTAATTTTGTATAGTAAAAATATCTTGGTTTCTTTTTTCATATTTTAGCCTCCGTTATATGTATAACATGATATTGTCTAATAAGCCCAATATACAAATCTTGTAAATTACACTATTAGTATATCATGCAAATTTAAATGTGTCAAGACTTTTGCCAAAAATATTCTCCGATATTTGCAACAATATATTTTGAATTTTTCAGCAAAATTTATGAATTAAAATATGCCATCTCAGTTTTCTTTCAAACTCATCATTAGTTTTTATAAGACCATCTAATTGTTCTTGTTCAAACAAATTAGGCTTTTTTATTTTTTCGAGTTCTTTAATTTTTCTCTTAGTTTCGGTATGTTGATTATTAACATCATTGATTTGCCCATCAATTTCAGTCAACTTGCTTGTCATTGCTTTAGCATTTTTAATTTCATCATTATAAGCATTAGCTTAAGCCTTGACAAGATTAGTTATTCCTGCTATAATTAAATTTATAGCAACACCAATTGCCATACCAGCAGCCATATTGCCTATGGTTGAAGTTATATTAAGGAATGCGTTTTTTACACCGTTGCCTGCCTTTGGCACTTCTTTAAGTCCGGCAGACATTTGATCTGTTGACTTCTTTGCATCTCTTGCTTCATTAATATATTCTTGTGCTGCTACAGAACAACTAGATAGATTGGTTTTAAAAGCGTCAGCATGGCTTGCCCCTTCATCCATTGCTTTTATATAGTTCTGAATACCAAGGATGTCTTTCTCGTTCAGCGTGTTCCCTTGAAAAATCGAATAGAAAAGACCTTGCCCATTTGATAGGTTTTTTTTCATATCTTTTATAGAGCTATTAAAGATGGATATGCCCTTTGCCGCTCCTGTTAAATTATCTTTTGTGGTTTTGAATATCGTACTCGCCTTTGTGGAAAGGTAAATAATTTGAAACTAAGAGCTAAAAGCGGTTTAATTGCAAAATAAATAAAAAGAAGAAGGGAAAGTATTTTTGAATGATTTGGCTATGCCTTATTTTATTTTTAGCTTTTGGCGGAGCAATAAGCGGTGATAGTTCATTACTGAAAGCTATATGTAAAATAGTTCTAACAGGTGGGTCAGCAATATTTGTTCTTTGACTATTCTCGTTAAATGTATATATTTCGATAGTTGTAATAATCATCGGAATATTAATCTTTGTTCTATATTTGAAGTTAAGTCCCACCAAAGACAATCGTACTACCAATAATTTTAGTACCCCTTGCGAAACTGAGAATTTTGATGAAGATTTAAACAAGAACGAAACAAACTATTCGGATTTTCAAAAAGAACTACAAGCACAGATGAAAACCCCTATACAAATAAATAACGAAAAAAAGGAAAAAACGCGCAACAATGCAATTTCGTGTGCAAATAGCACATATATTTTTATAAAAAAAGGCTGTTTAGAACAAGCAAAAAATGGTAAATATTCTGTTTATAATGGAGGAAAGAAAGTCATCTTTGATTATATTTATAAACGTTTGCCAGAATTTATAGGATGCGAAAGAAAAGTTGTTTATATAAATAAATCTATACTAAATCCTACGGGTGAATGTGCAAATAATGCCATTTTTTATATTAATGATAAATTATATTACAATACATTTATTTTAAGACTACAAGAATTGTCTCTTGTTGACGCAATTAAAATTACTCCTCTGATGATAAACAATAATAGCTCTGAAACATATACTTTGCCCTTTGCAAAAACAGACTATTTAGTGTTAAAAGAAGATTATAATTTTATTTTAAGATGTGAAATAAATTTTTAGAATGGAGAAAAAATAAAGATATGACAGTTATAAAGGCGTGCTATATGTGTGATAAATGTTTAGAAAGCCCAGAATATGATTTAGATTATGATGGGGGAGATTTTTTATGTCCTAAATGTGGATATAAAATGGTATATTGGGAAACCTGTGAAATTGATACTGAAACCAACAAAGTCGTAAATAGGTGGGTTGAACCTATAAGAAAAATGAATAATCCTTATATTTCATCGGGAACATCCGTTAAAATGAATCCTGTTGTTACCTGCCCCTACTGTAACTCTACAAATACAAAGAAGATTTCATTAACCGCTAAAGCAGTAAATACAGCTTTGTTTGGTATATTAGGTACTAAGAGACATAAGCAGTGGCACTGTAATAAGTGCGGTAGTGAGTGGTAAGAGAAATATATAATAAAGCTAAAATCAGTCAATGTAATATCAGCTAATTCGATTATCAAAGCCCCGATTTATGAACAAATCGGGGCTTTTCAATAAACTGGTGTCCCACATTTTCCGCACCTGACAGCACTGCCCTGACACCGCCGTAATTATAATATAATCACCTTTGACTTTTAAATCCCGATATGCTATACTGAACTTGAAAACCGGAATTATTCCGGCTAAAGATTTAATGGCAGATAATATGTATTTTCACGCATCAAGGAGAAAGTAATAAATGAAACTTTTATTCAAGCAAAGATTATTCTCGTGGTTTGACAGCTACGACATTTATGATGAAGCCGGAAATACTGCGTTCGTTGTAAAAGGTGAGCTTGCATGGGGACACCTGCTCCGTATTTATAACTCCTGCGGAAAAGAGGTCGGATACATTAAGGAAAAGGTGTTTACCTGGCTTCCGAAGTTTGAAATGTATGTCGACTCTCGTTATGTCGGCTGCATCAGCAAAGAGTTTACATTCATATGGCCAAGATTCAACATTGATTATAACGGCTGGAATATAGACGGCGATTGGCTTGAGTGGGATTATAACATCCGTGACTGTACCGGTCGTTACATAGCTTGTGTATCCAAAGAAATCTGGAACTGGACAGATACCTATGTGCTTGACGTGCAAGACCCACAGGACGCATTGTATGTATTGATGCTTGTTCTTGCCATCGATGCGGAAAAATGCTCAAGAAATGACTGAAAACGCATAAAAAATATCCCGCACCTTAGAGTGCGGGATAATTTTATATGTCGGTTTACTTTTATGCTGTATTACTTCTTGAACATACCAAAAACGCCTTTCAGCTTTGATTGCGGTGCAGTTCCGTTCAGCTTGTTTTCGGTATTTGTGAGATATTCATTTGCTTCGGTCGCCTGCTCTGATGTTATGCCGAGTTCGGGAAGAAGCTCTGCAAGCTCGTTCCTTGCATTATTGACATCGGTTACTGTGTTGTAAGTCTTGCTCTTCACGAATTTAAGAGCCCTTTCCTTTGCCGCTTCTTCTCTTGTTGCGGCGGTTTTGATAAGTGATACCTTTCTGAACTTTTCGTCAAAATCCACCAGATGCTTTTTGATAATACCTATATACTTATCCTTTACGGGAGTTCTGAGCTGTGACAGCTTATCCTCGATTTCAAGCAAATTTCTTTCATAGCTCAGTAAAGGCTCATTTTGCGGAGGTGCAACCTTGAACATTATATTCTGTATCTCCTCAAGCTCCTTTTTGGCGAGGGCGGCATTCTCCCTGTCAGGCAGAACCACTCCGTCAACCGTATTCAGCTTGTCCTCCTGTGCCTGTATGTAATCTGTCGCATCGGTTGCGAGTGCCTTGTCTATACCAAGCTTCGGCAACGTATCATCAAGCGCCTTTATCGCCTTGTCAACGTCATCATAGGTGCAACCGGTCGGGGCTATGGATTTTACCAGCTTCAATGCTCTTATCTGCGCCGCCTGCTGACGTGTTTCAGCCTTTGAAAACGCTCCTGTCGTCTTGAAGGTCGTATCAAACTTTGCTATATAATCGTCAATAATCGCAATATACTTATCCTTTACTGGCGTCTCGTAACTTTCAAGCTTTGCCTTTACATCGAACAGCTTCTGCTCATAATCGAGAAGAAGATCGGGATTCGGTTTCGGTACATCGCTCATTATAGCGGTAATCTCCGCAAGCTCGGCTCTTGCCGCTTCTGCTTCTTCCTTGCTGTTGAAAGCAATTCCGTCAACGGTATTGACATTGAGATAGCATTGTCTGAATAGCTCACTAACCTGCTCTGCTTCCTCAAAGGTTATTCCGACCGTTAACAGAAATTCATCGACCTTCTGTCTTGCATCAATCAGATCCTGCTCGGTGTAACCCTTGGGAATCACGCTCTTTGCAAAATTCAGCGCTCTTTGTGCCGCCGCTTCTTTTCTTGTTTCATACACCGTAAATCCTACCGTACGGAATGTTGTGTCGAACTTTGCCTTGTATTGCTCGATAATTGCGATATACTTGTTTTTTACGTCTGTTTCATAAGATTCCAGTTTTGCCTTTGTTTCATCAAGCATTTTCTCATAAGGAAGAACGCTGTTCTTGTCAGGCTTCGGCACGGCATTTACTATTGCCGTTATCTCGTTAAGCTCTGCGGTAGCCTTTAAAGCCTCTTCCCTGTTTGCAAACTGTATTCCGTCAATTACGCAAAGGTTCTTTTCGACCTCGTCCAGATAAGCGTAAGCGTTTTCCGCCTGTGCCTCGGTTATACCGAGATGCGACAAACGCTCTGTCAGCATCTTAACAGCGTTGTCACGCTCTTCAAAAGATGTTATTCTCATGCCCTTTACATATTCAAAGGCTCTTATTGCCCCCGCTTCCTCTCTCGTCAGGCTATGGTCGAATTTTCCCTCTTTTCTGAAAAGTCTGTCGAAATCGGAAAGCAATGCGTCTATACTTTCAAGATATTTGTCCTTTACTTTTGTTTTGAACGAATCTATCTGCTTTCTCTTTTCGATAAGGTCGTTTTCATAATCAAGGTCAGACTTGTCGGTGGGCTTTGTAACCGTTTCAAATATCGCCGTAATCTGCGGAAGTTCTTCTCTCGCAAGGTCCGCTTCCGCTCTTGAGTCCATAAGAACGCCGTCTACGGTGCAATAAAGGTCGTTGAAATATTTAAGACGTTCTTCCACTATATTCCTTGCCTGTACAATCTGTACGGTACTGAGCCCTATCTTTGCGGCATACTCCTCCATAAGCCCCTTGCACTTCACGGCATCTTCTTCGGTTTCACCGATATTATCGTTTACAAAGCGAGCAAGGATATCGTTCTTGATGTCGAATATATTCACGCCGAAAAATTCGGAGAATTTTCCTATGGAGTCATCCTCATCGCCCATTGTATCAATCAGCTTTGAATAGAAACTGTCCTCGTAAGGATCAAGCTCGAATATCTGCACGATAAAAGCATCTCTCTTTTCGGGGGGAAGACTTATAGACATCATATTGTTGAACATAGCCTGTGCTTTCTGCGTATCAGCCGCACTCACAGTACCGTCAAACTTTATTGCGGTGTTCTTCTCTACTATATCAAGCAGTAATAAATGCAGATTGAAGCAGGAATCATAAACACTGTTCACCATATCCTGACGAAGACTCATTGTATTAAAAAGTTCCTTTATCTGTGAACGTGCATAGCTGCGGCTCATCATATTTCCGACCGCATTAACAAGGCTGTGCGCTATACCCTCGGTGATATTCATTGCCGTTGCATCAAGCTGATTTGACCAGGCGTTTATGGCATTTCCGCCGAATGTAGCCGACTGCCAGCGAGGTCTGCTCTCTTTTCTCAATTCTCTTGCATATTCGGCATCGTTAAGATCGGTAAGTATCTTTTCATACTTTTTGTCAATGACCTTGAACGCTTCTGTGAATTCGTCAAAATACACACCGTCAAAAGCCATATTCACAACAGCATCTTTGTCTATTGTATAAATATCCACGCTGATTATATCCTGTATCAGCTCGAGCAGAGCCTTTTCAATGCAGTATACAAAAGCACTCGGAGCATTGTTTATAAGATCGTCAAGATCCTCAAACTGCTCGTTTATCTCTGCAAATTTTGTCTGCGCTTCAAGAGCCAGTTCCTTGTACTTGTTTCTGATAATGTTATAAATGTTCCTGTCAGGAGTAATTGTAAACGGAACATTGCAGAACTGAGTTTTCAGTTCATGATTTTCACTTTCGATAATACTTTTTAAATCTCTCGCTTGCATCTGATTTCCTCCGTTTGAATATTGACAGCCTTGCGGCTTTACTGCATACGAAACGTGTATTTTGATATAACCGATATAAAATTTGCACATTCCGTTTATTATTTTTCATATTATCACACAACAAATATATTTTCCACCGTCAAATTCCACGCAGAATTCCTATCAAATTGTCATATCGCTGTAAATCCCATCAATAAGCCAAATCTTATTGTAAGCTTTTCACGTAACCGAGTTGAGTTTTCCTCCCTGCCCCCAAGCAAAAGATTACAGCCAAAGTAAATCTGTCGGACAAGTATATTTTTCTGCGTTCCACATTCTCCACCGTATATCAAGGCGCAAAACAGCCACGAAAACAGCTTACATACCTCTTGACATTTACCGCCTGCCGTGCTGAATTTCTGAACTGTGCGTGCAACTGCTATATTCAGATTGGAAAACCCGATGAACCGGCAGAAAGAAAAAAGCTGTAGCGCTGAACGTACAACTTTGCTTTCATAGCTTCAATAACAGCATCAACCCCCACACCGATTGTCTGAACGGTGCAGGGGTTGATGCTATTATTATATTTTTCTACGTTCTTGCAAACACCGCAAAATCTATAGCGGCACATAAACAGCCTTCACAATTGTTTATGGTTTTATACATTTCGGTCAGCGTTGCTCCGGTAGTCGTTACATCGTCAATTATGAGAATATGCTTTCCGTTGAGCTTTGTCGGCTCTGTCACAGTAAAGCAATTGTCGAGATTGCTTTCACGCTCTTTCTTACCGAGCGTTTTCTGCTGTGCGGTCTTTCTTGTTTTGGCAACGGCATTAACTGTCGGTATGCCGGTTATTTCGGAAATCTCACGGCATATCTTCTCGGTATGGCTGTAGCCTTTTCTGATTTTATCCGTATAATAAATAGGAACAGGTACGATGACATCCGGCAGAGTTTCATAGCACCCTGTAATCTTCTGTACAAGCGTATATGCCATAAAACTGATTTTACTGCCGTCACGGTGCTTCTTTGCACCTATAACTACAGGCGAAGTCTTTTTGTTATAACGGCATACGCTTAACAGTCTGCCGCCGCAAAGGCTTTCCTCTTTCTCGTTATACTCGAATTCGCAGGCGCATTTATCGCAGATATAATCCATTCTTCCTATGACCTTACTGCACAAGGGACAGCGGTTCGGAAAGAACCAATCAAGCAGTATACGCTTCAGCTCGTATTTATTCATCATCATTTTCATCTATAAACGGATTGCGTATCTTTGTCGGCTTTATTATGCCGTCAAGCAGCCGTTTCGCTGTATTCCTGTTCATTGTGCCGCCGTTGTCACGTCTGCGTCTGTCCGCTCCCGGAATATCATCGGCATCGGTAAGGCTGTCTACGGAAGGAGCGTCCAGCTTTATAACAGGGGGAGCGTGCTTTTCGCTCACGGCCGGCTTTTCCTCGGACTTTGCTTTTACGGCCGGCTTTTCCTCGGACTTTGCTTTTACGGACGTTTTTTCTCCGACCGGTACAGTAAGTGACGGCGAGGATGGCAGAATATCAAAATCATCCTGCGTCAGATGCTCTCCGCTTTGCTGTACATCAGGGAAATCTTCTGCCGGTGTCTGCGTTGTTTCAACGGTATGCCTGTACATATTTGCCGCATAGTTGCTCTTAGGCGTTACAGAGTGCTTTATGCTGTAGTCAGCTTTTGCAAATTCGCCTGCAAAGCCCGTATCAACAGCAGACTCTGTATATGCGTTATTGTCTTTATCGGAACTGTCTTCGTCTGTAGTGCCTTCATCGGTATATCCGCCGGATGTCTGCTGTAATTTGTCATCTGCTCCGCCAAAACTGAAAATATCGTCAAGCGGCTTGAAATCATAACCGCTGACCTTTTCAAGCTCGGAGATTTCGCTTTCGAAAGCATTGTCGAACGGATTTTCAAACAGGCTGACATCCAGCTTATCCGTTTCACCGGCCTTTACAACGTGAACAGGTGCCTTAGGAGCTTCGTTTTGCAGTGCGGCCGCTTCCTGCTGTACGGGTGCGGCGCTTTCCTGCATCATATCATAAAGTTCACGTTCCTGCTCCTGCTTTCTGCGGCGGTTTTCCTGCTCATAAAGAACACTGCGGTCTACCCGTTCAAAAACAAAAGGCTTTACCTCAGGTTGCTTTTTAGCGGTGTCGGTGCTTTCTGAAACATTTGCCACAGATGGTTTTTCCTGTAGCGGTGTCTGCTTTACGGGTGCAAAATGCAGGTCGTGCGAGTATTTTTCAAATTCACGGAATTCCGAAATGCTTAAAGCGTTATGGAGGATACTTTCCTTTATCGCCATAAAGCTCTGATACCACTCCGCAAAATCACGCTGTGTAAGATCGACGTTTATACGCTTCGACATATATGTGTACAGTTCTTTGGTCATATCCTCAAGCCGTCTTATTTCATCCGCCGTTCTCGGAGGTACCGCCGTGCTCATCTCAAGGCAGGTGCGGCCGCCCGACTGAGCCTTACTGCAATAGTCATAGTCGTAATCCTTGTCACGAATAAAATACTCTCCGCAGTGTTCGCAGTGCTGAAGAACTCCCCCGCTTTCAAGCAAAAGATCTATTTCCAGATCTATTATCGCCTTGAGGCTGTCCGAAACGTACACCTTCTTCGGCAGAGAACGCATCGTTGTTATTATCGTGTTCAGCACCGAATCAGGTTTTTCGGGAACATAATTCTTTATCTTAGCAAAGACGTCCATCGCCTCGCTGTCCGAATGCAGAGCGGCAAACGGTCTGTGCTCGCCCTCATATTCAATCTCAGGAAGCGCAGAAGCCGCTATCGCCTTTGAAATATTGCTCGTTATGAACGGAGCAGACGGCAACCTGCCGACAGTGTACACCTTTGCGGCGGTAAAGCATTCTGACGGATAGCCCATCTCATTTGCGGCTACGCTGAATGTCAGATCGAAATAATCACGCTTTGCAAATGCCTGCTCTGCAGTGACCTTTTCACCGAACACAAAGTCTATCTTGCGTTTTGCGTATTCCTGAAGCTGAAGAAGGCTCACCCAGCGGTTTACCGCCTTATTGTGACGATACTCGGTAAGCCTTGTGAATATGAGCTTTTCAAACGGAGTTTTGGCATTTATAAGCTCGTTCCATAAGGAAGATATGCCAAGCCCCTTTTCTCTGCAAAGATATTCTATAAACAGATCCTGTACCGCTTTTTCATAAATGCCGTGGATATTCGCCTCAACATATTTGTGACAAGCACCGAGTGAATTACGGAGCGCAACAATATCCTCAAGTCTGTACTCTCCGCTTTCCGCACATCTTTTGCAGTAATCGGTACAGCGTCTGATAAAGCCGGAAAAGTCATATTCGGCAAATTTAAGGACAGACTGCGGATATGAAAGAGAATATATCTCACTCGAATTTATACCGGTTAAGCTGACTGTTCTTTTTATACTCATATCCGCTTTTCCTTTCCGCAGGTCCTTTAATAGTCTTCCGACGTGTCATCTGTCGATACTGCGTCGAAGTTGAATTCACGCTTTCTGCCGTCAACATAAAGCGTATGCTTGTCTTTCCACTTTACATCGGCAGGCTTATTATAGTCGGAGGTTATTATATGGATACCGCCCAATGCGTTACGGCATTCAAGGAACGGCAGACTTATATCTCCGTCTGTTTCTTCAAGATAGAATGATACCGAACGGCTGGCATCGCCCTCAGGATCAACGTAAAGAACTATTCTGTACTGCTTGTCGGGTGAATAGCGGTAGCTTGTGCTTCTTGCAGACAGATCGACATCCATAAGAGTAATGTTTCCGAACAGCATCTTGAAAGTCAGATAAACAAGCACTCCTACTACATACATAAGCAGATATATAGTGCCGATAATGATCTTTGTGGTCTCCCCCATGCCGCTAAGCAGGAATATAAGTACGCTTACGACTATCGGAGGCACTGCGGCAAACCAGTTGCCGAAGCCGAACAGAAGTATAGCGAACGCCAAAAAAGGCGAAATTATCGCAACGATTCTCGTGACTATCTGCTTTCTTGTGAAAAGCATAATACCGAAGAAGATAATATTGATAAAGATATAAAGCGTAACAAGTGCGCCCTGATGCGTCGGTTCAAGATAGTATCCCATAAAAAGCCACGCCACGAAGCCCAGAAACACGGGATAGGCTATCGACAGGAACGACACACCGAATTTGAACCATTTATTTGTTAAAAAGCTGATTACTTTTTCCATTTATTTTCCTTTCCGCTGTGCAAGGCACATACGTTTGATTTACAGCATTACTTATTATATTGTATACTAAATCGCCGCAAATTTCAAGACTTATTTCATTATCGGCAGTATTTCGGGCTTTTTTCATCATTGCAGAGCCTGCGGTTAAATAAAAAGGAGCATCATTTATGCCCCTTTCGCCTTATTCGGTTATTATCGCCTTTTCGGGTACAACAACGGTTCTCCTTACAAGAGGCTCGCCACGGACAACGATATTCTTTTCATCGTCGAATCCGAATTTCTTATACATACGGCTTACCCCGTCCGACATCAGATGTTCCTGTCTGAAAGTTACGGCTGACAGTTCCTCCCCGATCTCAAACTGCGCCATTGCCGTAACCATAAGCCTTGACGCTATACCAATACGCCTGTAGTCAGGCGACACGGCGATATGATCTATCGTTTTGTTCTTCTTCGAAAACATAATAAAGCCTGCGATATTGTTTTTGTGTGCTATAACAAATATCTCGCCGCTTGACATTCTTTTCTTTATAAGCCTTGCCATTCTTTCGGCATTGTAGTCAGCAAAATTCTCACTGCAAAGTTCAGCCAGAGCCGTTATTTTCTCCGCTTCCTCAGCATAAGGGATGCGTGGCAGGGTAAGCGAAACATATTCAAGGTCAAGCCCGAACAGAAGTGCGGTCGTTTTCATACTTTCCCTATCCGTTCCGGCAAGCCGTGATTCCTTATCACGCAAAAAAAGATTGCCTATCCCGTATGTCATTATTATAGCAAGCTCTTCCGTGCTTATCAGCGGCTTTGCACCGTATTCTATCAGCACTTCAATAATCTGCTTTATATACGGGACGGATATTTCAAGCGAGCGCTCACGAATATCTCTCAGCGTGCTTTCGTGCATTTTCCCTACAAATTCATTGCGGAAGCGTTCAGCTTCATCCGCAAACAATCCGAATATATCAATAAAAGAAGTATACGGCGACCTTACGGCTTTTTCCGTCATTCCGATTATCTTGATTCTATAATCCATGAACAGTGATTCTATAAACGCACTGTATATATCATCCTTTGACTTAAAATAGTAATAGAACAGACCGACCTCAGCGCCAGCCTCATTCATTATTTTTCTTATTGAAGTGCCCTCGAATCCGTCTGCCATAAAACAGCTTGCCGCCGCACTGAGTATTTTGCTTTTTTTAGCGTTATCCTTTACAGCTTTTTTCTGCAAGTCAACACCTCCCGCCAAATATTACCTATTTTATTATAACACTGCATTCATCAAAAAGCAACAGGAATATGTACAAACAATGTAAGAATATTTTGTTGCGAGGTGATATTATGGAAATAACCGAAGCAGAGATAGAAATTATTACAAGGCAGATTGTTAAAATCATCATAAATCATCAACGTGACGCATCAGTTATCGATCCTGAGGACACAGACGATGAATAAGCTCAGAGCCGCAGCCTATTGCCGTGTTTCGACCGACCGTGCCGAGCAATCCGGCTCGCTTGCTTCACAGCGGTCGTTTTTTGATGATTATATCAGAAATTCGGACTCAATGACTTTGGTCGGAGTGTTCTATGACGAGGGTACAAGCGGCACGACAACGCTCAACCGTTACGGCTTCAACAAAATGATCTCCCTTGCCGTGTCCGGCGGTATAGATATTATCCTCACAAAAGAGGTCAGCCGCTTTGCCAGAAACACTGTAGACACCCTTAACATCACCCGTATGCTTAGGTCGAAGGGCGTAGGTATTATCTTTATAAACGATAATATAGACACCCGTGACAGCGACGGCGAGCTGAGGCTTTCTATAATGGCAACGATAGCGCAGGAGGAGAGCCGCAAAATCTCCGAGCGTGTAAAATGGGGACAGCAAAGGAAAATGGAACAGGGCGTAGTGTTCGGCAGGAGCTGTCTTGGGTATGACGTAAAAGACGGCAAAATCACTGTCAATGCGGATTCGGCAGAAATAGTAAAGCGTATTTTCACAGAGTATACCGTGCTTTTAAAGGGCGCAGAAAGCATAGCGGACGGATTGAACGCCGAGCAGATAAAAACCGTCAACGGCGGAAGGTGGAGCGGTGCGTTTATCCGTAAGGTGCTGCGGAATGTAAAATATGTCGGCGACCTTGAGCAGAAAAAGACCTGCACTCCGGATTTTCTCACGCATAAGAAAAGGCTCAACAGCTCGGAGCATATCTATATAAGAAATCATCACGAACCGATAATAAGCCGTGAGCTGTGGGAGCAGACCCAAGCCGAGATAAGCCGGAGAAAACCTACGGACACAAGCCGCCACAGCGACCGATACGTCTTCAGCGGAAAGGTATATTGCGGTGTGTGCGGCAGTGTGATGGTATCCCGTGTAAAAACGCTGAAAAACGGCAAGATATACCACGCCCTGCGTTGCTCGGGGAGAATCGGCGGAAAATCCTGCAACAACGAAACGCTTAACGTGACCGCCCTAAAAGCCTGCGTTAAGCGTATTTTCACCGATATACCCATCGACAAAACAGCCGTCATAAACGCAGTAATAAAGGGCTTATCCCGAACAGACAAGCCAGACATTCCTGCACTGCGCAGAAAAATCGAAACGCTCAACGCCAAAAAGCGCCGTGCGGTTGATCTCATGCTGGACGGATTGATAACACAGCAGGAGCTTATCGAGCAGAAATCGTACTATGACAGTATTATAGAAAAGCTGTCGCAGGAAATTTCAAGCGACAGATCCGTTTTCGAAACGGATAAAATCAGAAAAAACGCAGAAAGGTTTCTTGATTTCACAAGCGATCCGTTATGGCTCTTGGTCATAAGAGCCGATTATATCCACGGCACTCTTACAGTGTATCTTAATGGTATAGAAAAAGGCTTCACTACCTGCTTTACCGCAACAGGCAGAGGGGACAGCTACCGTGTCATCACGGGAAATACAGTGAGGTCGCAAGGGATCATTCCGGGAACGATGCAGGTACAGAAGAACTATCCCACCTCGAAATGATAGGCTCTATAGTATCCCAGCTCACAACAGGCGAGGGTGCAAAGAGCTTTGACCGATACGGAGTAGGCGCATATTATATGGATCATGCAAATGCGGTTTACCCATCCAATGCCGGCGGTGTGCCGTTTACCGCCGCATACATCCAGAGCAAAGCAGATCCGCTCGCCGATATTCACGAAGATCTTGCGGCGGAGCAGAAAGCCAGAGCTACCTATGACAACATCCTCAGAGTCTGCGACGATCCGGACGTAAGCAATGTGATTAAATTCCTGCGTGAACGTGAAGTAGTGCATTTCCAGAGATTCGGCGAGGTCCTCGATATACTTCAGTCGCAGATAAAGTAAATATAAAAGCTGTGGCAGCAATGAAACTGCCACAGCTT
>ULIW01017948.1_pt1 | contig 15316 bp, 16 predicted proteins | sample 1950451 | NCBI WGS metagenome assembly ULIW01 (sample SAMEA4835452, study PRJEB28245) | human gut metagenome | biome: gut microbiome; material: fecal sample | place: Denmark | collected 2008 | reverse complement strand
ACAGCCAGTATGGGCTTCATCCTGCCAAATAAATCTTCACAACCTAATGGCGAACCCAAGAAAGCTGAAGTACCGCTGGAAACACTCAGAAACCAGTTGTCTTTCCATGTGGAAACGGAAACGACATCGGTCAGGTAAGCGGGCTGTACCGTTTCCCACCTCTCCTTGAAATACTCCCTGTGACGGACGCACACCGTATCGGCTATATCCACATGGTAAGCCTGTACGTTCATTGAAAATGCCATTGGCATTGGCAACATAAGCAAAAATATTCTCTTCATTCTATCTAAAATTTGGTTTGTGATGCAAAGAAACAGCGTGGCCGGTCTATGCCTAGACGTATGGAAGCCTATCACGCCGTCTTTAACAAGTATTCTTTTTTACGTCTTCCAATCAGACTGTCAATCAGACTTCATGGAAAGTATTCCTGTTATTTTTTACGGACACTCTTGCCACCGGCCGGCTTCATCATCCGGTGCGCCCTCTGCAAACAACGTCTTGCCCATGCCCGGTCGTCCTCGTCCTCATTCCTTCCCCAAGACAGGTCACTTCCTCCTCCCCCACCGCCATGTCCTTCGGCAAAGGTAGTGGCCAAATCGACATAATTGGCAAAAAGGTAAATGGCGCACTTGAAAATATCCTCGCCACGTTCGGCCATGCCCTTAATCAAAGAATCATCGAATACGTTTTGAGCCTCCTTCCCCAAACTTTGGAAGTGGGTTCTGAACTCCTGGATGATGTCACCTATCATAGCTTCCGACAGTCGGTACCTGACTTGGTTCTCCAGATTACAAGTGGCCAGTCTTATTTCCTCCCTGTAGCTCTCCGCCTTGTCTTTCGACTCGGTCTCCAGCATTTTCAACTCTGACAATTTGCGGTCGGCTTCCGTCAGTTTCTCCCGTTTATCGGACAGGCTTTCAAGTATTTTCTGAAGTTCATAGTCGAGTTTGACAATACGCTTTTGGAGTTCTTCGGAATCCCCTTTGCCCGTCCTTAAATCGGCGGCTATTGTTTCGATTTCTTCCTCCAATTCCATTTTCCGTTGTTCCTGGTTGGCAATCATGGTGGATAATCCTTTCACTCTTTTCTCTGCCAGACGGATGTCGGAATGGAGCTGACGAAGTAACCCACGGTTATTCTCAATCTGTTCCTCCAGTGTGGTGCATTCACGGCTCAACGCACGCCTGTATTCTTCCGTGGTTCGGTGCTTGGCACCGGTCACGCTCACGCTGTCGCCACGGTTCAATCCCCACTTCTCATTGACTTTGGCAAACTCGTCATGGAGTGCGAACAGACGCTCCTTGAAGTCATAGATATTTCCTCCGAAAATCTTGTTGAACGAAATTTTATTTCGGTCATCCACCGGTATCACAGTGCAATGCACGTGGGGATTAAGTTCATCGAGATGTACATAGAAGCCTATGACATTATCCTTCCCCCATTTGTCACACGCAAACCTGTACACATCCTGCGCCCAAAGTTCTATTTCCTTGTTACGCCGGATATGTGAATTGTCGGCTCCATGCGTGAGGTTTACTTTCTGGTCGCCAAAGGCTATCTCGTGCATCCTCTCCCTTGACCCTCCAAAAATGATATTCGCCACGGTGCGGAACTTCGGTTCGGCAATCCCGGCGTTGGGGTCTTTGATGCCACGTCCACGCAAGGTCTCCGCCATGCGCTCCGGTATGGATTTGGACTTATCCACCGGCACGACCTTGCCCCCTTTGACGATTTCAAAATTGAGCTTTTCACGGGTGCGGTCATAGTTGCCGTGCTTCGATGCCCATTCCCAACCTCTTTCTGTCCAGTTGCGCTGATGCTCGTCGCTCTGACCGGCTGTCATGCCCTTTCCGGGCCTGATGTCCATAACCTGTTTAATGTTGTTCGCCATGTATCCTATATGCTATTTTTACAGCTTGCTGCCGCCCTTGCGGTCTCTGCATTTTGCCCGGACGGGTCAAAGTGCGTATTAGGCTACGTGCTGGAAGCACTTCCTTCCGGACGGGCAAGCCCGACGTAAAACTGGAGGTCAAGACCTCGCATGATGGCTACGCTTCCGCAAGTGGAAATAAGGGCATACCCGATGAGACTAAAAGGAGAGGCAGCAAGCAGGGTTCTATTGGTTGGTTTGGGGTGTTTTCCCAGCCTTCTCTTGATTGATTCCCTCAAAATAGGGAGCGTAGTATTCCCAAAGCTGGCGGAGGTCTTCTGGAGCCTTGTCTGGTATCAAGGCTAATAAATATTCCGGAACTTTCGGGCATTGTACGCCAATCAGGTTCAGACCTGCCGATGCGAGCAGTTGAAGGCATATCGCCACATCCCTGTGGCAAACCTCGCTGTACACTCTCTCCAGCGTGGCGGAAAGCGTCGGATTGGGCGGAAACAGGTTCGTCCTTTGCAGGATTATATGGGCGAACAGCTTATGCAAGCGTTCCCCGATGCCAGCTCCGCTATCTGTCACCGGCATGGATAGAACATGTTCGGTGGTTGTGATGAACTGTACAGCCGATTCAGCCATTTCCTCCAGGCACAGGTAGCCACATATCCACTTGTTGATGCGTTCTTCCTCCGGTGACATCATACGGGGCTGTAAGCCTTCCGTTTCCGGCAACGTGTAATTCATTGTTATCAGGAAAAACTTCTTGTGTGCGTCTATCCTCGCCATGCCGAAGTTCTCCAACGCATCGAGGAAACTGCGTGTCGTGGCACGGTGCCATTTCCATTGCCGGGCAAGGTTGCTGACGGTCGTGACGAATTGCCCTTTCCGCAAGGTGACGGTCGTTCCGAAATAGGTCAGGCTGTCACGGCTTTCACCGGATGCCTTGTCAAGTAAGTCACAGAGGGCATCCATTTTGGAGAATCTTTCTTCTTCATCCGAACGGAGGAACTCAAGCAGTTCCTTGTCCGCAATTATTCTGTAATTGATGTATTCCTTCTTCATGAATTTATGATGATTATATAGTCTTCGAACGGTAATAAAAGCAGGGAAAACATTATCATTTCTTCCTATACCCCCAGTTTCGATAGTGCGGAATGATACTTTCGGGATTCTCTAAAAACGATTGTCTTAAAAAGGGCTTCTTTACCATGCGGCAAACCGACAATGAGGGGTAAAACGCCGCCCCGAAAATCAGTGCGCCAATGGTAACGCCAAGCGGCAGGAAATGAGGAGCAAACAGGCAGACAACAGAGAATACCGCCACTCCGAGAAGTGTCCGTTCCTGCTGCAAAAAGCGGAATACCCGTTCTGAAATTCGATGGGAGAACAGCAACAGGCATACCACGGATGAGGGAGCCAGTTCCAATGGCAACTTGAACAAAGAGAGGTGGTAGAAATGGAACATGAGCAAGGCTGAAAGCAATACCAGCCTGTAACACTTGCGGAAGTTATGGCTGAATGCCATACGCAGGTAGAACTTGGTCATGGACGGTTTGGACTTCTTCCTGTGATAAAAGAAAGGAAGCACTAAAAACGTGAGTAGAAAAAGCAAATAAAGGGATTTTACAATCATGGTTATCTATGTCTTAGGGTTCTAATTCGAGTTTGATGAAATGATTGGAAGCGATACGGACAATATCTTCCACATCAGTATATAGCAATGCTTCCGATTGGTAGCGTGACTTGAAATCGGGATTGCGTTTCAATGAACGCACGGCACTATCCAATTTGTATTCCGGTATGCTCAATACATGGCCTTTGGGATAGACGCTGTTCGGGACTTTCGCCACCAAGTACAGGACACGGCAATGCACCGGATGCAACTCTCCACCCTTCTGGACGGAGAACGTGCTTTCCCTGTCTGCATCCAGCACATCAATCCATGTCCTGTAATCATGGATAACGGATACCAGTTTTCTATAAATACTCTCTTTCATTCAGACAAAATCTCTTAACAGTTCTTCCTCACTCCGCGCAAACAGCATATGGCCGTTCTTGATGACCTTCAACAGTTCTTCCCGAAGTTCGCAGCCCATTATCTCCAGAGAATCATAGAGGGTCACATACAGGGTATCACATTCAATGTTTCCGTTTGCCGTGGCATTGAGCTTATACATCCGGCCGAAACGTGGATTGGAATAGGCACAACATTTCTGGCCGAAATCCGTGGACGTGGATGGCAGGTAGTGATAAAGCAATATGAGTTCCATTTGATCCTCCAATTCGTCAATCAGTTCTTCCAACGGATACACCTTTGGCAAGAGGAAGGTCAGCACGGCACTGTCCTCATAAATCTCCGCTCCTTGAAATTTTCCCGGAGAAATCAGTGCCGGCATTTCCAGACCTGCCAGCGTGACGAACCGGTCTATTTGTTCTTTCTGCATGATATATTCTTTGATATTAGTTGATATTCGTGATGTATGCCTTGATAAGAAGTGCAGGCAACTCGTCCACCTCCAGCGGGAAGCCGGAGTGCTTCAACTTCCTGGTTGCTTTGGAAGTCTCTTTGGCCAACCTGTGAAGTGCATCGGTCTGCCTCTCGGACAACAGCGTATAGGAGAGTTCATCGAAGGAAATCCACGGTTGAACCAACATCCAGAGATATGCCGTTGAACGGTTACTGTCGGCTATGTACCTGTCACGCCATATCTCGTCCAGACAAACGAGGGCATTTTGCAGCAAACGGCGGTTGTTGCGTACTGTCAGGAGGATAACCAGTTCTTCCTTGTGGAATAGAGGCTGCTCCTTCATGGAAAGGTCTGTGATATGCCGTATCACTTTTCCGGTCTGAACCGTGATGTCGCCCAGTGGAATATCCCCATACACAGGAAGATACTTCAAGAAAGAACGGAATGCCATATCTTCCTCCTGCAAAAAGGTGATAATGTCTGCTTTGGACCGGAAGCCGTCTTTCAATGTCCGCTCGAGCATCTTCTGATACAGGGCTACGGTCTGTTCAGCGTTCGTGCCGTAAGTTGGAACACTGTCCAGACCGGCATAAAAACGGTGTGCGGAAGCTACCAATGGCAGGGAAAACGTATCGACTTCCACTCTATTCAGTGACTCTATGATTGTGAGGTAATCCGTAAAAGCCCACTGCCGTTTGTCAATCAGCCTGCCCATATAAAAACGTAGGGAATCATGGATGATTTCCTGTCTGGCCGGTGCATGGGCTTTCATGCTGTCACGGATAATACAACTTGCCACGGAATCATCCAACGCATACCATTTCCGTGCCAGTTCCACAAGCCGGCCGGTGGTTATATTTTCCGTATTTTTTACCGTCTGTAAAAAATCTGCATAGGCATCGAAAGCTTCTTCGGAAGAATGGAAGCCATGTTCCGCAGAACGGTTGCAAGAAGCCAACAAGATTATGGCCAACAAAGCCACCCATGTCGTGTGTAAAAGAGGACGGTCACCTTTGAATAACAGGCGACCAATGCCCGGATAGAAACAAGATGATTGTCTCCGTGTCTGTCGTACTGACAATGTTTTTGTCACTAAATACAATTTCATATCGGACTTTAGTTTTATGATTTCAAGAAGCAAAAATAAGGTGTAATATCCATATAAGAAGTATGTAAAATACAAGTTTACAAAAGCTTATGGAATTATACTCCAAGTCTGTTTTTTGCAACTTTGTGTAAATCAACCAACGGATAACAAATAGCACAAAAAACATTTTTCAAGCTATCCGATAAAAGAGGGGAAGAATAACTGGAAATACTTTCAAAAAGGAGTGGCAACATGGCAAACAATCTGTCTGACACGCTATGGAACCTCGATGTGAAATGATAAAAAAGGTTGTCCGAGCTGCCATTTATGCGGCTTTGTGAGGTATTTGTTATACCTTTGTACTTGAATAAATTAGGAACAAATAAATATGGCAAAGGTAGGATATGTAATGAATTATGCCGGGTATAGGGCGAACACGGATAAAGAGTGGATGAAGCGATTCGGCTGTAACGAGATTATGGAAGAACAGCAGGATTATGAGTTGCGTACGGAATGGAACAAATTACTTGACCGACTAAACAAGGGGGATGAACTGGTCGTTCCCAAGTTGAGCCACGTTCTCCGTGAGACACGGCAGCTTTCGTATCTCCTTGAATATTGCCGTCTGAAGGAAATCCGTCTTATTTCAATCCATGACCGCATAGATTCCGGCAACGAGCTTTTTCCGGAGACACAGATGTCGGATATACTCAATGTCGTGGCATTGCTGCCCAAAGAAGCATTTGATATCCGCAAGTCCTCCGATGCAGTCCGCAAAGTGAAAAGCCGCATGAGAACATTGTCCCCGGTGGATTACAACCGCATCGAGCGGAAAGAGTTCGTGGTGAATATGTATAAAAGCGGATACCTTATCAATGAGATATGGAAAGCCAGTGGCTTCAGGAGCCGGAGTTCCGTGTTCCGGGTGCTGAAAGAAGCCGGGATAACATTGAACAGAGGGCGTAAAAAAGGATAAGCCTTTATGTAATTAAAAGGGGGCCAAGGTACAATGATACAGCATGGATGGGATTTATCTCCCCCATCCATGCTGCCATTTCGTAGTACGACTTTTATTCAATGCCCCGAATACGTCTGTTATAATAAACACCCTTGAATGCTTTTACAACAGTATCATAGACTTCATCGCACGATACGGCATCAAAGCAAAGCTCCATCGTCCAGAAATCAAATTGAAATTCCACCAATGTTCCCGAATAACGGTCTGACGTATTGTAAATGGTCACGGACATATAATCGACCGTTCCGCTTTGCAATTCCACCCAATGCCCATAATAGGAAAACGAGTCATTGTTTGACTGACTGTTAAGGGTGATTTTGTTTATCAATCTGCTTATGAAATTATATCTCTTTTTCATTGCGGTATCTGTTCATCTATTCCCACCGTGAAGCCTTGTCCGTCTTCATTCATAAACTCATAAAGCCTTTCAAAGTCATGCTTGACCTCTCCATGGCGGAAGTTTTTCATGCACTCTTGAATTTCAACTTCCATTGCGGCTTTGGCTTTCTCCAAAGTGCTGTAAAGCGTATGGCAGTCGGAAACGCTTTCACCGCAATCAACTAATGTATAAAGTATGTAGATGGTGTTCGTTTTCATTTTTGTAAACCAGTTAGATGTGAGGTATATATCGTTCGTTCTCTGCTAAAAACTCTATAATTGCTTTAGCCTCTTCGTGCGAAGCCCTGTTACGGTCATCGTATCGGCGTTCTTCGTCAGCCATGATCTTCAGGCATTTCCGGATTAATCGGTACAGCAGTTGTTGGATGGTCGGGTGCATGAATGGGATGGAAGCAGCAAATACGGAATGATTGAAACTATAATTATTCAACATATTCTCTACTTCTTTTGCAAATTGGTACTCCTTGGTTGCTTGGATGTTCGGAATTTTTTCCATTGTCTTTTCTGTTTTAATGGGTTACACATATCTTTCCCTGTCTTCGGCTTCTTTCTGTCCTGCCGGTTCGGAATTTATGCTGCGGTTTCCAATCATCGGCCGGGCTTATAGGTACGGTCTTTCTTGCCAATTACGCTTGCATGGCAAGGAAGAATTTGCAAGAAATACATTTCAGGCCGGACTATTAAGACACGATGATAGACCTTTGCAGCCAAAATCTGAACGGTGCGGACAGATTGGAGTGGAAATATCGAATCTGGATATAAAAGGATAATGGGTCGGTATAACAGGAAAGCAAACTGCTTCCGGGTGGGTCGGACAAGGGGCTGCCGGGCAAACTATGTAGTGACTTTTCCTTTTTTGGACTCTACCGAAGGTACAGGGAAAAATAGGAAGTGTCACTGTTTGCCCTTACCACAACCTGTCTGGAAAGGAAAGAGACGATAGGGAGAAAAAGCAATGGCGGATGAATGGAAGGGGCTTGGCTTATGCCGTGGAATACCGTGTCGTTTCGGTTTGCCGAAGCTCCGGCATGGAACAGCACAAAGTCAAGACCCTGTTTGTCCGGCATTGCCTCCCCGTATCTTGTATGGAAAGGATGGTTGTGGTACAGACATTCCGCTGATATGGGTGGGGAAGCAAGCGATAAAAAAGGAGACTGGTAAATGGTATAAAAGGATGACGGGCAATTCCTTTGGGATTGTCCTAAAAAGGGAGTGGGCTTATAGCCTTGTAAATAGGAAAGCCGGGGGAGCAAACCTTTATGGCTCACTACCCCCGACATTGCATATTCACATTTGCTAATCAAACCAGTCGGGATTATCAGCTTTGAGTTGGACTATCAACTCATTATTTTTTATTGTTGTCATTTCATATGTTTGAATTAAAGAAAGTAAGTAGTGGGTGGATTGCTCCACCCTTGCTGCTCATTTAGGCTGCCACTTCGGGTTGCTGTTCTTCTGTGGGTTGAAGAACTTCTTCAGATTGAGGTTGTTCGGTTTCTTTTGTCTGCTCCAACAAAGCGACTTTCTTTTCTTCAATGCGTTTATGGCGGTTTTCATACACTTTATTGTACTTGTTTGTAATGTTTGCCAACTCTTCGGGCATGTGTTTTTTTGCAAAGTCAAACAAAAGTGCAGCCGTGCCATTGTTCCTAAAGGCATCTTTAAAATTAGCAATCAAGAAATCCCTGCGGATAATGGCTTTTGCTTTTGCCGTAAGATTGGCTATGACGTTTATCTTATCTTCATCTTTCAGATAGTCACATTCTTTGTCAATGCCGATGGCTGCATAATTTTCCTTACGGAGAGAGGACAACAAGAAGAAATACATCATCCTATCTTCATCAGCACCAAATTTCGTTTCCGTTGTATCAATTTCCTTTATCACCCTTTTTACATCATCTACTGTGTTTTCAGTGGCGATTTCCTTGTTACGCTTGTCTTTTTTCTCCAATTCGGCTATTTGTACAGCTATTGTTTGTGTAGCCTTGTCACTTTCTGCTATTTGAGCTGCGGTCTTTTCCACATAACAGAGTGTGATGTCAGCCTGATCAATCTTGGCATAAAGGGCAATCTCCCCGGCTTCGCATCGCTGGCTGATTTCATTGCATATCTCCATGTAATCAGCTTGTTCTTCCTCGTGCTCCTTCAGTGCATCCTCATAATCTTCGGAGTTATCGTAATCTTTGATTTGTGGTTCTATCGGATTTTTAGGAAAAGCTATACAGCTATTTATTGTTTCAACGTCATAGCCCGAAGCGATGAGACGTTCAACCGTGGTTTCATTAGTGCAATATGGGTCACGGCAAAGGATTATATCGGGCTGTTGTTGCGCAATCTGAATGGCTTTCTCTTTCAAAAAGGCTGCATTCATTTCTGCAAGGCAAGTGCGGTTAGAGCATTGTCCACAACCACCGTCATTGAACAGCAAAAGGTTGTTGGTGTTATGTCGGCAAGAAGCACATTCGGTTTTGTCGAAGCAGTAACGCTCCAAGTCTATGGTGAATTTCTGTTCGATAAGCTCTGCTATCTCTTTGGCTTTTCGGCCTCTCCAACTGGAATAGTGCTGGATGCCTTCTTTGAGATATTTCTCGTACACCTCACGTTGCACATCTTCCCCATATCGGCATATCTCAGAAGCCACACTAATGGTGATAACATCTGCATCCAGCAATTCAGCAAGTTCGGGAATGAGGGTGGAGAAATTCAATCGGGTACGGATATAGTTCTCGCTTTTGCCAAATAAGACAGACAAGGTTTCTACCGTATGCTTCCCACTATCAATGAATTGCTTATAAGCATTGGCTTCTTCCGTAGGAGTAACGTCTTTACGCTGCAAGTTCTCTGTGACCGCCATTTCCTGTGCTTCTTCGTCCGAAAGTTCGGATATGATAGCCGGAACTTCTTCCAAACCAGCAATAACGGAAGCACGATATCTGCGTTCGCCAAAGACAATTTCGTAACGGTCTGTGTCTGCAATAGGGCGCACGGTGATAGGTTGCAATACGCCTTGTTGCTTGATGCTTTCCGCAAGTTCGTCCAGACCTGTTTCATCGAAACGCTTGCGAGGGTTGTAGTTACTCGGCTGAATGTTTGCCACTGACACTAACGTGATGTTTCTTTCTGCTGCTGATTGATTAGCTGTTGTCATAATCTTTGTAATTTTAAAAGTTTGAATTATGTGAATATTTGTTTTTTCCCTTTCATCGGTTTCTTTTTGTCGAAACCGTTTTGGAGTTTTACAATGCCACACACAGCTATCGGTATAGCTTCATGCGGCGGCTTTTCTTGCCAATTACGCTCCGAAGGAGGAAGAATTTGCAAGAAATTCATTTCAAGCTGGCGGCATCAAGTGCGATAGCAGACCTTTGCATTAGGAAAACCCAATCGGTGCCGGCTTAAAAAGTGACTGGAAAAAAGCTTAAGGGAAAGGATGAGTAGAAAAGGATTGTGAAGTCTCTGTATATAAATAGGTATGTGGAGAATGGTATAAAAGGAGGGATAGAACCTATAAAGGTCTCCGGCTTGGGTGGGTAGAATAATCAGGACTTGCCGGACAAACAAAAAACGGCTTTTTCCCGAACTCCATGCAGAGACAACTCGACGATTGTCGAAGTCCCTGCATGGAGTACCGGAATGTGCCGCCGTTTGTCCTGCCTCTCCCCGTGTCTGAGCGAAGTGAAAACTCAGGGAGAGGACAAGCCTTATACCTCTGGAAAATCCGGGTGGGGAAACCGGAGTAAGCCATGCTTATTATAAAAGGTATGGTTGCCATGAGGTATTACTCATTGAGCAATTATAAAAGGGAGACGGTGACTTATGATGTGGCACGTAGGCGCATCATAGAAAGGAATCCCCTTGCCTTGTCTCACGACAAATCAAAGGGGATGGTTAAAAATATACTGTATGAATTAAGCTGCGATTGCTGTCACAACCGGTTGTTGCTCCAACTCTTTCAAAGAGTTATCAATCTTCTGTTGCAACTCCTTGCACTCCTGTTTTAATGCGTCCAGTTCAGCGGTCTTGTTCCACCTGCGGCTGACAATCTGCTTCAAGGTCGGAATTTCATTTGCCAATTGGTCAATCTTTTCCTGTTGGCGTCTTATCAGTTCCGGCAACTTGTCAAGGGTGGCTTGCGGATAGGCTGCGGAATCGGCAAAGCCCAATGGCAATGCGCCGGACAAACCACATTTGTATTTCAAGCCGCTCTTACCCTCTACCAAGAAGATGTTACGCTCAAAAACACCGGTATAGTGGTATTCGCTGCGGACGGACAGGTTCAGACCGATGTAGCTGCCAACGGTGCCGATAGCTTCGCTCCTGTAACTTTTGGCTATCTTGTGCAACTCACGTCCGGTTTCTTCCGCTGTGGCTTGTTGCAGGTTCAGAAGCAAGGTTTTCCGTTCACCTTGATACCCATTATAGTATGCCCAATCTTCGGACATCCGTTGCTTGGCCTGCATGGTTACCTCTATATCCTGCTCGTTTTTAGCAATCTTGCGCTCGGCACGGTAGCGTTCCTTGTTGAAAATGGCCTGTTCTTTCTCCAACTGCATAATCCGGTTGTCGAGTTTTGCCTTGTTCAACAAATCCATATTGCCCGAAAGGACTGCAACGAACTCGGCGAAGTTCATGCCTGTATTCTCGTCCATGCTGTCCTCGTCAATCCTGCGCACGGCTATTGTGCCGTTATTTATCTGATTGATAAATAGCTGCTTGTTTCGTAACAGGTTGAATTTGTAGGCATCCAGCGTTTTCTCCGTGCCGTAAATGATAATATCCACGACATTGCCACCCCAAAACTTCACGGTATTGCCTTTGCGGACGGCACGGCCATTGCGCTGTTCCAAATCAGCCGGACGATCGGGTAGGTCAAGGGCATTACTGCCCTCTTCCCCCCTCAGAACCGTACGTGAGGGGTTCCCCTCATACGGCTCAAGCTTTTCAAAGTCTCTGTTCGTGTGCAGAGACCGGCTCATCCTACTTCTTGTTTCCATTGTTTTTTACGGGATAATTTGAAACATTCATCATGAACCAACATATTGCATTTCCGTCCGTCTTGTACGGTCGGCATTACATTCCATGCCTTATACGTGTCAATCGGTTCACCACATATCGGACATTTCCGACCTTGCTTTTCCCATAGGTAAAGCAGGGATTTACGTCCTTTCAGCGTCACAAGCATCTTTGACTTCATTCTTTTATTGAAGTACAGGCGGCAGTCTGCGTCAAACGGATTCATGTCCCCCTTTATCTGCGTATATTGCAGAAAAGGAAACGAAGATGCCAGTTTCAACAAGGTAAGTTGGTCTTCTTTGCCGTTTGATTTCTTGAACTTAGCCGCAAAAGTCCAGCTGTTCCCTTGGATATTGTGCCAATAGCGGTCTTTTATCCACCGTTTCCCTTTCTTGGAATGACGGCGTTTAGCCCATTGCCACAAGGCGAGAAATATCTGATGGTCGATTCTGTGAAAAGAATCACGTGTCGCCCCATGCTGATAATATGCTCCCCATCCTCGAATTTTAGCATTCAACATCCTGATTAATGATTCCTGCTTGCAACCCTTATGACCTTTTGTTACCTTACGGATATTTTCCATAAAGCGTTTTTCGGCTTTCTTGGTCGGCTTGGTCAATATTTCATTGCCGAATTTGCGGATGTTGAAACCGAGAAAATCGAAGCCGTCATGGATATTGGTTATCACCGTCTTTTCTTCTGATAAGGTCAGACCTCTTTCAGACATAAAGTCGGCTACCAATGGCTTGATTTCCTTTTCAAGTGTTTCACGGTTCTCGCAGGTAATTATAAAGTCATCAGCGTAACGGACAAGATTCACCATTGGCGAATATAACTTACCTTTGATTCTAACTCGTTTATATTTCTCTGCAAGGACTTTCTGCAATCCGTCCAATGTCATATTGGCAAGCGTGGGAGAGATAATGCCACCTTGTGGCGTTCCCTCCTCTGTCGGGAACATCTGTTTGTTGAAGATATAGCCGCATTTCAACCATTTTCGGAGTATTGCCTTGTCCATAGGGATGTTGGCAAGCAGCCATTCATGGCTGATATGGTCGAAGCACCCCTTTATGTCGCCCTCCAAAATCCATTCGGGAGAATAGCCTTTTCGGAGAATGTTATGGCATTGCATTACCGCGTCCATACAGCGGCGTTCCTTGCGGAAACCGTATGAACGTGAGTCGGCTGTTGTTTCCGACACTGGTTCCAATGCCATAAGGTAGAGTGCTTGCATGGCTCTGTCTTTCATTGTCGGTATTCCCAACGGTCGCAGTTTGCCATTACTCTTTTTGATGTGGACTCTTCTCAATGGCTTCGGCTGGTAGCCTCTGCGTTTGAGTTCGCTTATCGCTTGTATTTTTGCTTCGGGTTTCTCCCATGTTTCCATGTCCACTCCGGGGGTGTTGCCACCTCCGTTAGAAGTAACTCTCTTTACGGCTAAGGCTTTTGCGTAAAAAGAGTGGGTCAGCGTCCACTGCAAGGCTTTCACCTTGTTGTATCTGCCTTCCTTCTGAGCCTTTACAATTCGTGCTTGTAGCTTTCTGACAGCCAACTCCGCTTTAGTCCAGTCTATTCTGTCCCAAAGTGTTTGTTGATTGTCAGCAGGCGCACACGATGTCTTGTTTTCGTTCATTTGCTTTCCTCCTTTTGAAAGTTCTAAAAGTTAATTGTAAAGAATCACCATTTGACAACATTCGGTTTGATTGCCTACCTAATGTCGTCACAGAAGTCTGCCCACTTTCGTGTCGGATGATGTCGCCCACATCAGCCCGTGATGTCGGTTCAATCCGTATCCGCTCCATTACAGAACGGCGTTCGCTTTTTCTGTTATCTTATACCTGCACACCATTCGGCTTTCATTGCTGTCAGCTTACCTGTCATTTTTACATGACAGGAGATAATACAGGCTTACCATGTTCCACATAGATAACTAACGGATAGGTTAGGTTCTGTCTCATCCTCCGGCGGTGCTTATATCCGTGTAATCCTACCATGGAGAGGATTAACCGACCGCTTCCCTTTTGGGTAGAGTGTGCCAGTATCTTACACGCTTTCGTGACATTAAGAAGTTTACTAACAGTTCGCTTGCGCTAACCATACTATCCAACCTCGCCACTCTACGGTATGATACTAACCGTACTTGACTTCCCCTCACGGTTCTGTCTTGTCTTGCGAAAGTGTACTTTGTCCCGACCGCTTAATACAACATTAGGGTGCACCGGTCGGTAGGCTACCGCTGACGGAACAGCGGGTTAAAACTGATACCCGTAAGTATCATTCCAACAATTATCTATGCGACTTCATGTCGCACCCATAGGAAACACCTCTTGTTATTACATCATCAAAAATTACAATTCTCTTTCCTTTGAAAAAATGTTCATCAAAATCAATGGTTTGTACATTGTTTACATTGTCTCTGACATATCGTTTATGTATAGAGTCGCGTTTACCTGACACTTTCACATGGTTATATCCATTGATGGCTCCGGTCAGTTCGCATACTTTTTCGGAAAAGTTTTTGTATCGTAGTTCGTTCTTATCGGCAGAAGAAGCCGGAACACATGAAAATACAATTTCGTTTGTCCGCTTTCCGAAACGTACACTCATATAGTCAGCAGTCATTCGGGCTACTTGCTCAAATTCTTTCCCATCTTTAAAATTCCACACGGTTTGACGGTCGGCTTTCTGCTGTTCTCTCACATTTTTTATTCTCAACGGATAATATTTTAAAAAGAACATTATTCCTTTATCTAATTGCCGTTTAATACTTTCATCTATTTTTTCCACTGATTGTTTTTTGATAGATGCGTTGTCGTCAGAGCAAAGAATAGGCTTTTGGTCTTGCTTCATTTCTTCAGTGTAATTTCTCTTTGGAAGATTGCTATCTGATATTGCTTTCATCATTCTCATTCTTTGGGTTGCATCTACAAAAATCTACTATCAATAACCGTTCGTTCATGTATTTGGAAGGGTCTGAGGCAAGGCGTTGTTTCAGCCAAAAATGGCATCCACCATATCCATAAGCGAAGAACTTGTCAAAATCTGTGGTTTCAGACAATTTTGTAACAACAGCTTGAAATCCAGCTTTGTCTGTTGCAAATATGGCATGGTTTACCAGTTCAACCAACAAATTGGGGATTTGCGCATCCCATACATTCACAAGATTTTCAAATGTAACATTCATAACCTTTTAATTTAGATATTGTAAAAAACGATACAATCTTCCACCTCGGTAGCCTTGCCGAATAGTGGGTCATTGGTGTAATAAGGTGGCATACCGCCTTGTACACTGTCCGCAATGGGGCATACCAGTTCGATACACCGCTTACGCAATAAGTTGTCAATCATTTTAATCTCTTTGTCCTTCAGCCCTGTGGCATCTCCGTTAGCCATGTAAGGCAATGCCCATGTGGGTACTCTCTCAATACTTCGTTCCATATAGCTCTTTATTA
>ULIW01015355.1_pt1 | contig 15408 bp, 8 predicted proteins | sample 1950451 | NCBI WGS metagenome assembly ULIW01 (sample SAMEA4835452, study PRJEB28245) | human gut metagenome | biome: gut microbiome; material: fecal sample | place: Denmark | collected 2008 | reverse complement strand
CTTTCTTTACAACATAGCTTACATCTGTAAGAGAGTAAAGATCAGCGCCATCGGCAGAACCAATGATTTCAGCTTTAACTGTTTTAGAAGTCTTGTTATCTTTATCAACTTTGATATCCAGGTTATCATTTGTGATATTTAAGTTCCATGAACTTGCCTTTGTAGCCTTAGTAGACTTAACTGCAACAGAAACGGTTTTTGCAACGATTTCTTTGCCATCGTTATTCTTATAAGAAATCTTAAATGTATAATTTCCTTCTACATCGCCAGCAGTAAATGTGATCTTCTTTGTATGATCGCCACTAAAATGATTTCCAGCCGCCTTACTAGGTTTTGCTAAACATTCTACATTGATTCCAGCTGCTTTAGTAGCTGTCATATCATTGCCGTACTGATCCTTTAATGTAACGTTTACATCTACTGATCTTCCAATCTTATTAGAAAGTGTAACACTGTATTTGTCTAATTCCAATGTAGCAACAGCCTTCTCTGCAACAACTGTAACAGCAACAGATCCAACTACTTTGTCATCTTTCTTGATAAGAAGATATGCGGTACCTTCCTTTACACCAGTAACAAGAACAGATTTTGCATTGATATTGCTGTTAGTACCTACCATTAATGTTGTAGGATCAGAAGATACTACAGAATACTTACTGTAATCAGAAATTTCTTTTCCATCAGCATTCTTAATCATGAAGTAAGCGATCTTTGTATCTTTAGCAGCAATCTTCTTCTCATCTTTAGCCTTGTCATAAGACTTGTTACTATCATCAATTCTTACATCAAAGTTATTGATAGCAGACTGATCTACAGCAGTAATTGTCTGCTTACCAGAAGTAACATTTCCTTCTGCCTTACCATTCTGATCATACTTACCAGACTTGTAAGTGATCTCAACCGTAGCTGTATTACCAATCTTGTTCAGATATAACTTGGTTCCGTTTACATATCCATTATTTGTTGTAAGAGTGAAATCATACTTGGAAGCATCCTGTTTTCCATAAGCTACTTCATCAATGATAACTCCGTTAGCATCCTTAGAAACTAACTTGATCTCTGTCTCAGTCGCATAAGGAACTGTCAGAGTATTAGGTGCAACTGAAGCAACCTTTCCGTCAGAAGCTACGAATGTCTTTGTAATTCCATCAAGAGTTACATCATATGTAGCTGCATCCTTTGCTTCACTGAACAGAGTTAATGTAACCTTAGAAGCATCCTTAGAATCAACTGTCACCTTGGATACAGGATAAACAACGTTTGTTGTCTCATTCTTTACTGTGAAATCAGTTGGTTTCAGGTTCTTTGTATCGCCAGTAACAGTAGCTTTAAGCTCTGTTAACTTGTTCTGTGCTACTGTAGAAAGAACATAGTTCTTTACTTCTACTTCCTGAGTAGCGGTAGCTGTATCTTTACCAATCTTAAGTGTAGCTTTGATTGTAGCCTTACCAGCCTTAACACCCTTTACAGTTCCGTCTTCAGAAACTGTTGCAATTGTATCATCACTGGATGTGTAAGTGATCTTAGCTCTTGAAGAAGCCTTCTTAGTTGTTGTTAACTTAGTTGTGCTTCCAACTGCTACTGCTGACTCTCCAGATAAAGCAACACTTGCCTTAGCAACTTTCATTGTGTAAGTAAGTTTCTTTGTCTTTGCCTTAGCATTCTTCTTTGTAGAAGTCTTGTAAGTTACCTTAACCGGAAATATGCATGGTATTTTCCGCGGAAGTATTGGAAATACAGGATTTATAAACAGAGTTTGGGGCAAAATCACTTCTACAAGTAACACGCAAGCAACATACAAGAAGCGATTAAATCTGATTAATGGCTTCGACCAGCGCAGGTACATCCAGATGTGTGTAAATCCGTTCTGTCAGGGACATAGCGCCGGAATGACCGACAATTTTTTTGATGGTAGTCTGATCGACATGTGCTTCGGCGAGCAGGGAAATCGTGGTGTGCCGGCAGCAGTGAGGTGTATGATCGATGTGCAGACGAAACATCAAGGGTTGGAAAATATTGTGGTAATACATATAATAGGTAAAATGCTGGCTGTCCAGAGTATGGATGAGATATTCACAATCGGAACAGTCATGAAGCCAGCGCTGGTAAAAGGGGAGTACTTTGTCAGCAATCGGAACTTTTCGAATGCCGTTTTCGGTTTTGCTGTCAATGACATCAAAATATTGTTCGGACAGATGAACATTTTCTTTTTTCAGATCCAAAAGCTCTGAGACGCGGACCCCATTGTATATCAGCATGAGGACTGTCTGGCAATAGGGATCGTTTTTGTGTTTCCACAGGAGAGCAATTTCAGAAGTGGAAAAACAGCTCCGTATGTTTTTATTAGGATTCCGGTCTTTGTATTTCGAGATATTTACATAGGCAGAATAATCTTTTGAGACAATTTCGTGTTTCATGGCATAAGAATAGAGCTGGTTAAAGAGAACACGAATTTTTTTCAGGGTAGGATAGTTCTTGCCGCAGTGATCTATCACCTGCTGTAAATCATTGAGTCTCAAATTGTGAAATGGCATATCAGCAATGTTTTCACAAGTGGCAAATGCTGCCCGATAACCTTTGATGTTGGAGTGGGAGATGGTAGGAAACTTTTCTTCGGACCATCGGAGATAAATTTCCCGGAAGGTTAATCTCAGAGTTTCCCCATCGATGGGATAATTATTGTAACGTGCCAGAATCTGCAGAGCTTCCGACCGGGTAGGAGCGTAACCCAGAATCTGATAGTGCTGGATGCGCTTTCCAGTGATGTCATTGATGTGCCAGCCCGTAGTGATGCGTGCTGCGTAGGGTCTTCTTCTGTTGCCGGAGAGTTTTACGACTCCACCGTATCCGTTTGGTAATCTCATTTTTCTTCCTTTCATGTGTAAAAATTTATATTATCGTGTCAATCATACACATTTATTTGTAAAATTTTTAAGTATCACACAAGTAACAAAAAAGTGTTTTTACCTATTATATATATTTTACGTGTTGAAAAAACGAAGGTTTAGGGGTATTATATTCTAGAAAAATTGTTTACTAAGGAGAGAAAACTTTGAGTGAGAATGGATATCGAAATTTAAAAAAGACGAATAAGCTGATGATTCCCGTCATTTTGATGATGGGGTTTGTGCCATTGCTTGTACATATGTATTCCTATAATTCAAATCTGTCGCAGTTTGACTGGTTTCCGGCCAATTCAGATACACAGACAGATTTCTTTTTTGCATGGAAAATGATTGCGATCGTAATCATTGGAGTGGTGATGGCTGCAATTCTGTTGTATCGGCATTATGTGAAGAAAGAGACCCTGCAGTTTGAAAATTCTTTTTATTTTCTGATGGTATATGGACTTTTTGTTCTGATGTCAGCACTTTTTTCAAAGTATAAGCATTGGGTATCCGGTGGAACTTATGAACTTTTTGAGTCTGTGTGGGTAGTTTTTGCGTATATGCTGCTGTGTTATTATGTGTATAATTTTGTGAATGAAGAAAAACATGTGGAATTCATTTTGAAAATTTCGGGCATTGGCATGGCTATTGTTACAGTGATCGGCGTATTTCAGTATTTTGGACTGGACTTCTTTCAGTCAAATTTTGGAAAACATTTAATTACAAATCCTGGATGGTGGAAGAATTTAAAAGAGCTGACATTTAATTTTGCACCGAAAACTTCTTATACGACATTATACAATCCGAACTTTTTATCGTTTTATTTTGGTATGCTCATTGTGCTGGCGGTATGCCTGTTTATTGCGTCAAAAAAGATATGGCATCGGATAGTGCTGGCAGTAGCGGTAGTATGCTGTGCCATCTGCTTGAAAGGAAGCGGCAGTGCGAGTGGATGGATGGCTCTTGCATTGGCAGCAGTGGTACTTATACTTGTGCTTTTGAGCAGGAAGAAAAAACTGTTTGTTGTGGGTGCTGTTGTAGTGGTAATTGGGATTATAGCAGCAATCGTACTTGGAAATACCACCTCAGCAGGTGAAAATATAAAAAATACAATTGTTGGTACATACCGGATAAGTGACAGATGGGCTCTGAATGGAGTAGAAACCAATACGGATGATGTTGTGCTTGACATTCACGGGAATAAACTGAGTGTTTCTTATACCGTGGGAGAGGATGGAACAACACAGATCAGTTGCAAAGATTCGGATGGAAATGAGTTAAGTCAGACGATAGTGGATGCAGATAACCAGGTGACAACGATGGATGACAGCCGTTTTTCTGGGGTACAGCTGCAACCGGTATCTTTTGGAGATAGCTTGCCCGGAATTTGTGCAACGATTGATGGTGTGCAGTGGAACTTCATAAATACCGATGAGAATGGATATGAGTATCTGAATCCAGCAGGAAAATTAGTGAAGTTTGAGAATCCGAAGGTTTCAAAAGTATTTTTGGATGATGCAATGAGTAATCGAGGACATATCTGGAATAAAACAATTCCGCTTCTGGGAAGGCATGCTTTTATGGGGAGCGGGGCAAATACTTACATGTTTGAAGTGCCACAGAATGATTATATCAGTCAGAACTATGTCTACGGTGCAAACAGCTATGACGTAAAAGCCCATAGCTGGTATCTGCAGCAGTGGGTAGAAACCGGATTATTCGGTACTCTGGCACTTCTGGTATTTTTGTTTTGGTATCTGGTACAGTCGGTACGAATTTACCGCAGAGTGGATCTACACGAGAGTATCAGTTGGGTTGGATTTGGATTATTTGCGGCAGTGCTGGTGTATATGTTTACGGGGATTGTAAACGATTCTAATGTTTGTACCGCTCCGGTATTCTGGGGTATGCTTGGCCTGGGACTTGCAGTGAACCGGATGCTGGTTAAGAAAGAAAATCTTTTCGCAAAGGAACCGGTTTCTGAGAAAAATGATGTTGTCGTGGAACAGAACGACCTTAAAACGGAAAAAGCAGTGACAACAGAAACTTCTGCAAAGAAGCAGTCCGGAAAGAAACAGTCAAGAAAACAGAGAAAATCAGTCAAGTCATGAAAATGAGAAGATTATAGGGAGTAATTTTGACATGCAACAAATGAAAAACCGGTTTGGGGGAGAAACGGCAAAATATATACGAATCGTATTGTTGGTAATTTACGATATATTGGCAATCTTTCTGGCGGAAATTCTTTCTATCTGGACACGTTTTGATTTCAGTTTAAAGAGTGAGCAGGGAATTCCTTTTTTAGAGACAGCATTGCAATATTTCTGGGTAAATATGATTGTAACCATCGTGATATTTTTTATTATGCATCTGTATAATAGTCTGTGGGAATATGCGAGCGTACAGGAACTATTAAATGTAGTGATTGCGTGTCTGCTCAGTGCTGCAATACAGAGTCTGGGGATGCATATGTTCCAATGGAACATGCCGCGTTCTTATTATATTTTGTATTTTTTCTTTTTGCTGGCACTGGTGTCTGGAAGCCGCTTTGTATACCGGGGACTGCGTATCATACGACACAGTTATCTGGGAGACGCATCAAGACATGCCATCGCTACCATGGTGATTGGAGCAGGAGACAGTGCGAATTTCCTGATAAAAAATATGGAGAACAGTCCGCTGATCCGCAATCGTGTGGTCTGCGTGATTGATGCAGATAAGAATAAGATTGGAAGCACCATTCTGGGAGCTCCGATCGTGGGAAATGACAGCAAAATTCCATGGGCAGCAGAAAAATACGAAGTGCAGGAAATCTTTATTGCCATCCCAAATCTGCCGGGAGATCGAAAGAAAAAGATTCTGGAATTGTGTAAAAACACAGGGTGCAGGATTAAGATTCTGCCTAGTATGGCACAGATTGTGAATGACGAAGTAAGCGTTTCAAATTTCCGTGAGGTGGAAATCGAAGATTTACTGGGACGGGAGCCGGTGAAGACAAATCTGGATGAGGTCATGGGATACATTGCGGGAAAGGTTGTACTTGTAACCGGTGGCGGTGGTTCCATCGGAAGTGAACTCTGTCGCCAGATTGCGGCGCACCATCCTTCGCAGCTGGTAATATTTGATATTTATGAAAATACCACGTATGACCTTCAGCAGGAGTTGAGAAAAAAATTTCCGAATCTGAATCTGGTTGTGCTGATTGGATCTGTGAGAAATACTCATCGTGTGGATACCGTATTTTCGGATTATAAACCGGCGATTGTTTTTCATGCAGCGGCACATAAGCATGTGCCACTCATGGAGGACAGTCCGAATGAGGCAATTAAAAACAATGTATTCGGTACTTATAATGTGGCTATGGCAGCAGGAAGAAACGGAACGGAGCGCATGGTATTGATTTCTACGGATAAAGCCGTAAATCCGACCAATATCATGGGAGCGTCCAAACGTATCTGTGAGATGATTATTCAGGGAATGCAGCATCGTTTCCCGAAAACCAATTATGTAGCGGTTCGCTTCGGAAATGTACTGGGAAGTAACGGAAGTGTGATTCCTCTTTTTAAAAAGCAGATTGCAGAGGGCGGACCGGTTACTGTTACCGATAAAAATATCATTCGTTATTTTATGACGATTCCGGAAGCAGTATCGCTTGTTTTACAGGCAGGGGCTTACGCAAAGGGCGGAGAAATTTTTGTGCTGGATATGGGAGAGCCGGTAAGGATTGATGATATGGCAAGAAATCTGATCAAGTTATCCGGATTTGAACCGGATGTGGATATCCCGATTGTGTATACAGGGCTTCGACCGGGGGAAAAGATGTTTGAAGAGTGTCTGAAAGAAGAGGAAGGACTTCAGAAAACGGAGAATGATCTGATTTTTATCGGAAAACCGATTGAATTTGACAGGGAAGAGTTTTTTGAGCATTTGAAAGATTTGAAGAAGACGGCATATGAAGATGATCCACAGATGAAGCTGGTGGTGAAACGGTTAGTGCCTTCGTATCAGGTGGAAAAAAGCAAATAATTAGAAGTAGAATGGGGAGCAGTCGGAGCGGCTGCTCTCTTTAATTTTACTGCATGCTCTATTCGTAAATGGTATAATTCTTAAGTGAAGTATCACAGTTTGAGCAATCAAAAAAGAACAACTGTGCATAAACTACAGTTGCTCAAAATGTGATTCTTCATGATTGTACCAGGTTGCGGAATTTTAGCCAGTACATTATGGGGATTGAATACGCCTGCCCTTCCCACAAAAATAACGTCATGACAGGGTCTTACGTTATTTTATAAGATATGTTATCCTGCCGGAATAAAAAGGGACATGGCAAACAAGCCCTCTGCCGGGGGCTTGGAAAAACATATGGGAACAGAAGTTTAATCCTGGAGGGCAAAGTTCCTGCCAATATGCCGCATGCTGTTTTTTCCACAGCATGGGCACAGGCTGATGTCATACTTCCAAACGGTTTTCATTACTTCTGCAACAGAAGAACCGGTGAAGCGGGATATAAATTTCCGGTGTCCCTGAATCCGGAAGATGATGTGGAGGTTTTTCTTCTTCCGGCGATTGTTTAAGAAACCATAGTAACGGATTTTCTGGAACCCGGCCGGGAGCACATGCATCATTAGACGGCGGATAAACTCCACCGGTGTTATGCGGACAGGGATTTTGTCTCCGGATCTGTAGTCTTTTGCCCGGAAGGAAACCTCATTTTCCGTAACAGAGACAATGCGGGAGTTGGTAATGGCAATGCGGTGGGATAAATAGAACGTCCAAAGCACGTTTGGACAGAATCGCATAGCGGTCAGAACGGTTTTTGCCATGCCTGATATGGATGCGCATGTTTTTGCGTTGGATATCTTCATAACGAAGATGACGAACTTCGCCAATACGCAGACCGGAAGAATACATGAGTGCGACCATAGCCTTCTGCTTCAAATCCGGCATGGAATCAATAAGGATGGAAACTTCCTGTTTGGAAGGGACAAAGGGAAGATATTCGTCAAATCTGCGCATAGGAAGCTGGGTATCATCCCACGGTTTGTGAAGGACATACAGGGTAAAAAAGCGCAGCTGTGAAATAGCACAGTTTATGGTACGGTCAGTAAGACCACGGAGGGAAATCATTTCCCGAAAAGAATTCAAATAATTGTCCATGATAAAATCCCCTTTGAAATGTAATAGAAAATAGAAACATTTCAAAAAGGGGAGGTGGACGGATAAAAAAAACAGATATGTAGTTGTTGAGTTAAAAAATCCATGGTAACATAAGCATAGGAGTTTGTGTGTATTGTTTATTGTTAAAGTAGGGGTATCTCAACAATACAACATATACACAAAAACTGCTATTTTTTTTGAAAAAGTAGTGGTTTCATGTATTGGGGGGGCTAGCCGTCGCGCTAGCGACTTGGTACAATTTAACAAAAGAAATATCAGAGAGCGAGGAAGAAAACATGGGTCCAGAAGTAGTTAAACCAGAAATAATTGATACACTAGCTAATGCTGGACAAGCTTTGATTGCTTCTCCAGCAGTGCAAGGTGTGGTTTCATCTTTAATTACAACTTTGTTTTTCCGAAAAGGAGAAAACATTAAAGTTATGGAAGCATTAAAAAAGAAGGAATTTGAAAAAATTCTGGAGGAATTACTTGGAGCGGGAAGGCTTTCCTATGTAGAACTGTATAAGTGCCGAAATTTCTTGAAAATTGCAAAACGGGCAGATGAAATGATCGCATCTAATCAAGAAAGGCAGCCTGAAATGGAAGTAGAAGAGAACGTAGATCAGACTACATTTAGCTTTGACTGGCTGATGCGTTTTTTCGATGCTGTTGGAAATATTAGCAACGAGAATTTGCAACAGTTGTGGGGGAAAGTTTTGGCCAATGAGATTGCGAAGCCAAAGGCTTGCTCACTCCGTACATTAGACATGATTCGGAATATGTCATCTGAAGAAGCAAATATATTTTCGGATTTATGTAGATATGTTATGCAGAGTGGGAATATTTATTATATTGATGCGGCTGGATTTTTTTGTGAGGAAGATGGAGATGAAGAATGTCGGGAGTTTATAAGAAACAGGGGATTGTCTTATGAGAGACATATTGTGCCATTGTTAGAGGCAGGCGCACTTAGCCAGGATCATGATTTGGCTTTATATATTTCTAAAGATACAAATTTGGAGATGCACAATGATAAAATATGTGGTATTGTCATGAGCTACGCTGATGTTCCTGAGTTATTCCGTAGAGATGCTTATTTATTAACCGCTAGCGGAAAAGAACTATATTCTGTTATTCAAAACGGTGGGGGATTTGAAGCAGATGAAGAATATGCGGTGTTGTGCCTAAAAGGTATGAAAGAGAGAAATTCAGAATTTTATGTAGGAGCTTTTCTAATCGCGCAAGGCGGAGAAGGGGAGGATCTTTTGGAGAATTAGGATGAAATAAAACTATATAATATCGAAAAAGTTCATACAAAAAACAAAGGAAGGAAATGCCATGGTTCATTCAGAAAAATTAGACGAAACTGCATTATGGAAAGAATATAAGAAAAAAGCTGATGCAGGAAGCGAAAGATGTATATGGGTAAAAAAAGTTTATGAATATGCTGCGAATTATTTGAAGGATGTTCGCAGAATCTTTGGAAATTATACGTTGCATGACGAAACACATATCTTAAATGTATTGGATGCCATGGGAGGATTGCTGGGAGATCAGATTAGTAATCTCACTGTAGGGGAACTGGAATTGCTGATTTTAGTTGCAAGTTTGCATGATGTGGGCATGGTTTACACCGATGAGGAACAGAAGGCACAATACGAGGATACAGAAACATGTAAAAAATTCTTGAGAGAACATTACCCGGAATTTCTGGGGAGCCCAGCAGAAGAATGGACAGTAGATATGCGGCAGTGGTATCTCCGCAGCTTGCATTCTGAACGTGTGGCTGAGGTGCTACATAATGAGGCGTGGAAGAAACTGATCAGTCAGCGCCCAATAGATGTCGTGCCATTCCAGTGTATTGTGTCCGTTTGCGAGGCACATGGTTACAATCCTTCAGATATGGTTGGTAATCATGATTTGGATTACTTAAATGCAAATGATGTCAGTCCATTGTTTTGTGCACTACTGCTACGGTTGGGCGATTTATTGGACTTCGATGATACCAGGGCACCAAAGGTATTGTACAGCTATGTAGGAGACAACGAAAAAAGTATTGAAGAGTGGAAGAAACATCAGGCTTCTGCCGGATTTTTTTATCCGGCATCTCCTTCGACTGAAGCTTTGCCGTATAAAGCCCATTGTACCCATCCAGGTGTGGAGCATGCGATCCGTGATTTTCTGGACTGGATCGAGGTTGAACTTGGAAATTGCATAAGGTTGCAGAAGTCTTGTAGAAAAAGCTGGCAGCAGAACTTTCCTTTTCCCCGGACTATTTTACGCAATGAAATTGAATCCGATGGATATATGAGCGGAGATTTTTGCATCACGATGGATCAGACAAAGATTCTGGAATTGCTGACGGGAGAAAATTTGTATGATAACCGGGATGTTTTCGTGAGAGAATTGCTTCAGAATGCGATCGATGCCACTTTACTTCGAGGAAAAATGGATTCTGATTTTATACCGGAAAAGTCCCGTATTGATTTCTGGGAGTGGAATGACAAGGATGGAAATATCTGGTTCCGTATTGATGATGAGGGAACCGGCATGACCATGGGAATGCTGCAAAGATATTTTCTGAAAGTGGGAAATTCATATTACTCTTCCAAGGAAATCGAAAGAGACTTAAGAAATCACCATCAAACAGAAAAGTATTATGGTATCAGTCGCTTTGGAATCGGTTTTCTGTCATGTTTTCTTAATGGTGATTATGCGGAGGTGTCGACTCTTTATTTTGATTCTGATAAAAATCGGCGAGAAGAGGAGACCACGAATTCGAACATGAACAAACATTATGGATTGCGATTGCAGGTGACGGGACTCAGCGGATATTATACTTTGTTGAATCAATCACAAAACCACTTCACAAATGAGCCAATGCCAAATCCGGGTGATTTTGTGACAGAGACTTCTTATCAGCAGGAAAGAAACGGATATCGGAAGAATGCCGGAACTTCGATTGCGATACGTTTGAATCCGGGAAAATTAGGAACTTTAAATTTGAAGAATACAGTGGAAAAATATTTGTGTGGTTCCCGGGTGCCTGTGTATTATAATAATGAAAGAATCGGGCAAACCTATGAAGAAATAATGGAAGCAGCTCATGCTGTAGAGGGAGAGAAAGTTTATGAACTGACGGATGAACTGAAAGAACAGTTTGACCAGATTTTTCCAGAGGCGAGTGGACAGTATCCCAAAATTGTAATTACGACCATTCCGTTGGATACAAAGGAGGATCATATTCTACAGGGAGTATCGGGAGTACTTGTAAAATATGATGTACGCTTTGAGAAAACTTCCTGTTGGAAGGTAAAAGATTTGAAGTACAGTGTCAGTGGAGAATTCGAAGGATATGGTAGAAGTTTTCAAATGGAACTATTTATTGATAATGTGGGTAGTAGTTATGAATGGGAGCGATTAAAAGAAGAATATGATGAACATTCAGTAGAGGAGCTTGTGAAAGCGTTTGAAAATTGTGATGTATGTCCTAAGTCAGAAGGAACATTGGGAGAAGTATGGAGTCCGTTTCATGAATCCTATAGTTTGTTTGAAGCCTGGAAAAGTTACCATGATTATACACAACAACGATACATGCATGTTTTTCTTGAAGAATGTGGAATCCCAGATATCATTTGCCCGGAAATCGGTTTTTCCGGAGAATTTATTAAGTGTGTATATCAAGGTGTCTATGCGGGAAAAATAAATGATGATGAATATGGTATACAAGCCCCTTATATGGGAATATTTTTCATGGAAAACGCATGGAAACCGACAACACAAGCAAGTCGCATTGCGGTTACTCAACTTCCGATAGAGGTAAGTTTGTTTATTTGGAGCGTTGTAAATAAATATAACTTGTCAAAACTTTTAAGAGGACAACGTGTGTATGCCTCGAGGGTAAATTTTACGAAAGGAGATTGGAAAAAAATAGAAAATACGCCATTACAGCAATGGACAATGGAATATCTAAAGAATTACTTCGAAAAAAGGATTGATTTTTTGAAAAAACCCAGCTTAGAAAATAGATATATATGCCATAGATACATAGGCACAGATGATAATGCTGAGTTGCTTCTATTGAATATGTATCAGGATGCATATTTGCAGGAACATAATCTGATGGAAATTGATTATGAAAAGGGACAAGCTATTTCGTTCTTAGAAAAAGAGAAAAATGAATCGGATGAAATACTGGATCTTTTTCCACCGATGAGATTCTGCAAAGCTATGAATGACAGGAGTAGGAGATTTCTTTGCAGTGCAGAGCCGGACTATCGGAAAGGAATTACTCTGGATCATCCTTTCATGATCTGGATCATGAAGAATGCTGTTTTAATGAATAAATATTACCAAAGGCAGTTTAAACAGATCATAGATTGCATTTGTTACAAAACGGCAACGGTTATTATCTTTGAAGCGAATGCCATTCGCCAGCAACTGATCAGCTTGCCCGAACATCATGGAGTGGATGTATATAACTTTCCACAACTTAGCAGGGATGATTTCTGGTATATGCAAGATCATGAGAGATCCATATAGATGGAATATTTTCTGGTACTAGAGAAAAGCCTGGGGTGTGATTCATTGAATCACGCCCCGTAAATAGTTTTGCATCTATTTAAAACTAAGAAATTTTCGCTTGTTCTGTAAGAAACGATAAAGTCGACTAAAAGCCATGAAAATGAAAAAAGATAGATGAAAACGGAAAAAAGTAGCTATATACGCATATATATGCTATAATAAATTAGTTTAAGGAAATGAGCATAACGTGGTTATGAACAGAAGGAGAGTTGCAATGGCACACAAGAAGCTTTGTAAAACCCTTAAAATATTAGCAGGAGCGGCTGGGATTGCATTTGTTGGAATGCAGCTTGTCGCAAAAAAGAAAAAGGCTGACTATACATACAAGAATGAACCAGAAGAACAGAATCCGTTTGAAGGTAAGAAGGTTGTTTTTGTAAAAAATGACAATGATGCTGAAAATGCAGATGGAGTCAGGGGACACTTGGAAGAGTCAGGTGTTGTTTTCATACAAGAATCATTATATAGTAAATATGCCAAGAGGGCATTAGATGTAGGTCTTTCGTTTGGAGGATTACTTGTTCTGTCCCCACTATATGCAGCTATTGCACTTGCGATTAAAATTGAGGATCCGGGACCTGTACTTTTTACACAGAAACGGTTAGGAAAAAACAAGGAATATTTTAAATTACATAAATTCAGAAGCATGAAAGTATCTACCCCTCATGATGTGCCAACACATCAGTTGGACAATCCAGATCAGTACATAACCAAGGTTGGTAAATTTATTCGCGCGCATAGTTTAGATGAATTACCACAGATCTGGGATATCTTTGTGGGAAATATGAGCGTCATTGGCCCGAGACCGGGCTTGTGGAATCAGGATCTGCTTACCGCAGAGAGGGATAAATATGGTGCAAACGATGTGAAGCCGGGATTGACCGGATGGGCGCAGATTAACGGAAGAGACGAATTGGAGATTCCGGTAAAAGCAAAACTGGACGGTGAATATGTGCAGAAACAGTCATTTTTATTTGATATGAAATGCTTTTTAGAAACTATTTCTAAAGTTTCCCATGACGATAGTGTTGTTGAGGGTGGAACCGGAGAAATGAAAAAAAATAGTTACAATTATTCAGAAGGAAAAACGGATGAAGAACTGATTGGACATATTGGATTTGGTGAGACGGTAGAGGTGGATTTCAACACAAAGAAGAAAGTGCTGATTACCGGAGCCGGATCATATATTGGACAGTCATTTATAGAATATGCACAGAAGCATTATCGTGACAATTTCGAAATTGAAGAACTGGATTTGAAAGATGAATCATGGAAAGAAAAAGATTTTTCAAACTATGATATTATCTATCATGTGGCTGGTATTGCACATGCGGATGTTGGAAAAGTTTCGGAAGAAACAAAGAAGAAATATTATGAGGTAAATACCGGATTAGCCGTTGAGGTAGCGGAAAAAGCAAAGAGAGAAGGTGTAAAGACATTTACCTTTATGTCTTCTATGATTATTTATGGCGATTCTGCACCATACGGACAAGCGAAAGTGATCGATGAGACAACGGTTCCTCATCCGGCGAACTTCTACGGTGACAGCAAGCTTCAGGCGGATGTGGCTGTTCGAGAATTAGCGGACGATACTTATAAAGTCATTGTTTTGCGTCCACCAATGATCTATGGAAAAGGCAGCAAGGGAAACTATTGTACATTAGCTAAGCTTGCAAAGAAATTACCGATATTCCCAGATGTGGATAATGAGAGAAGCATGCTTTATATCGAGAATTTGTGTGAGTTTTTATGTCAGATCATGTTGCTTAAACCATATCATAGAAATTCAGTTGTATTGTTGCCTCAAAATGGAGAGTGGACAAAGACATCGGATATGGTAAAAGTGATTACAAAGGCTAGTGGGAAAAAGATAACAGAGTTACAATGTCTTGCACCGGCAGTCTGGATTGGAAGTAAGATGCCGGGAAAGATCGGTGGACTTGTCAATAAGGCATTTGGAAATAATTGTTATAAGTTTGAAGCATCATTCTATAGTGGTCTGAAATACCAAAATACAACTGTAAAGCAAAGTGTAATGGAGATAAATTCATAGAATAATGAAAAAGAAAGTTTTATTTTTAGTTAATCATGATGTTGTGATTTATAATTTTCGGTTAGAATTGGTAGAAAAACTTATTGAAGAAAACTATGAGGTCTATATTTCATCTCCATATGGAGAAAGAATAGATGATTTAATAAAATTAGGGTGTCATTATTATGATATCTGTATTGATCGTCATGGAATGAATCCGTTAAAAGAGCTAAAACTGTTATGCGACTATCGCAAGTTGATACAGAATATTAAACCGGATATTATATTAGGGTATACAATCAAACCTAATATATATGGTGCGTTGGCAGCGCAAAAATATAATATTCCATTTGTTGCAAATATAACCGGTTTGGGAACAGCCGTTGAAAATGCAGGAGTGAAGCAAAAAGTTTTAGTTAGACTCTATAAGCGCGCTTTTAGAAAGGTGCAACGTGTATTCTTCCAAAATGAAGAGAATAAGCAGTTTTTCGTAAAACATAATATTGCGAGAGACAAACATGGAATGCTTCCGGGATCTGGGGTGAATTTAGAGAGATTTCCGTTGCTGGATTATCCAGATGATCGAGATTGTGTTCGATTTGCCTTTATCTCTCGTATTATGAAGGAAAAAGGTATTGATCAATATCTAGAGGCTGCTAAGAGAATAAAGATGAAATATCCGAACACAGAATTTCATATTTGTGGTTTTTGTGAGAAAGAGTATGAAGGACAACTTGAAGAATTAAG
>ULIW01004859.1_pt1 | contig 15464 bp, 12 predicted proteins | sample 1950451 | NCBI WGS metagenome assembly ULIW01 (sample SAMEA4835452, study PRJEB28245) | human gut metagenome | biome: gut microbiome; material: fecal sample | place: Denmark | collected 2008 | reverse complement strand
AAAATCGGTTACGGTACCTGTCGTTGTCCCTTTTACTATAACCGTAGCCCCTATCACAGGCATATTATCCTCTAAAGATATAACCTTACCTGTCACCTTCGTTGTCTGAGCTGTTGCAATCATCGACCCCATACAAGCGGAGGCTGCAACCAACAAAATTAGCCTTCCTTTTTCCATCTTCATTTCCTTAAGTTAGTTATTACATCTTTCTGAATCCGATAATTAAATAACACATTCTTTTTAATAGAATCTTTTTGCCTTTGATTCAAACGATCGACAATTCTCATTCCATATTTATTACTATCAACCAAGTCCAAACGCAACTTTTATCTTGAAATAAATCAGAAGCAGGCCTAACTACTAATCTATATCTCGCGTTTACAGTAATAATTTATTCTCTCAGTTTTCTGTCAGAAAATAAGTTTCAAGTTTACATCGCTTTTGACATTCAAATCAACTCTAAAACTTTTTCCTTCTTTCCAAACGGACTCAGTTGCGTTTGTACTAAATCTGTTTTGGGAGAGAAATCAGATAGACTTTGACAATAAAATAAGAACACATTTTAATTATTTACCTACTTGCCTTATTTGTCAATTTTAACAGCTATACTTAAAATCACAAAAATCAAAAAACGATATTTTTCCATTTTTATGCAAATAGGCGAATTCATATTTTTATTATTCATAATTATTTCAGCCGTAAAACTAATAATAAATCATTTTAAAACAAAATAAAATCACATTTTAACACTTTAAGGGCTATAATTTTAACAAACAAGTTTTTACAACACTGTATTAATATAACTAAAACAGACAAACATCTATTCACCTTATACTATCAACAAAATATAAAATACACTTTATCGAAATACTTTTTGAAAGAAAAGCCCTTTACATTTAGCGTAATAATACCATTTTATTTACAATTTGATATTTACACAAATTTGTATGGTTAATATCGGATATAAAACCCGTATGTTTCGATTCCGATTCTCGTATGATTCAATTTTAATCTTCACGAGTTTTGATCTGAAGAGAAAAAGTAAAAAGGAAATATATACCCACAAACGCCCCAAAAGACGTTGGGAATTCATCAAAATACGCCGGGAAATTGCTAAAATACGCCGGGAATTACGGAAAACATGCATAGAATATCCGTAGAACAAGATGCTATCCTCATTTTTTTCTTTATCTTTGCAAATGAACTAATTAATTTGAAACAACATGGAGTCTCTAAATCTAATAAAAAATGACCCGTGGCTGACACCGTATAAAGACGCCATCGAAGGACGTTATCAATACGTCGTGAACAAAGAGAAAAGTTTGACGAACAATGGAAAAATGAGTTTGTCTGAATTTGCATCTGGCTATCTTTATTTCGGCTTACACAAGACCACCAAAGGATGGATATTCAGGGAATGGGCCCCAAATGCAACTGCCATCTATCTAATAGGTACATTCAATAACTGGCAGAAGTGTGAGGAGTACAAACTGACCCGTATAGCAAATGGTGTATGGGAAATTATCCTACCCAGTGAAAAGTTAAATCATCAAGACTTATATAAATTGTGGGTTGAATGGAACGGTGGATGTGGCGAACGTATTCCTGCATGGACCCGCCGAGCCGTACAAGACCCTGACTCTAAAATATTCAGTGCACAAGTCTGGAATCCGGAGAATCCTTATAAATTCAAGACTAAGAAATTCAAGCCCAACACATCTCCGTTGATGATCTACGAATGCCATATCGGTATGGGTACTAACGAAGAAAAGGTGGGTTCGTATAATGAATTCCGTAAAAACGTTTTACCACGTGTGGTAAAAGACGGATACAATGCAATCCAGATCATGGCTATCCAAGAACATCCTTATTATGGTTCATTCGGATACCATGTAAGTAGCTTTTTTGCTGCTTCATCCCGTTTCGGCACACCCGACGAATTGAAACAATTAATTGATGAAGCTCACGAACAAGGTATCACCGTAATCATGGATATTGTTCACAGCCACGCCGTAAAGAATGAAGTGGAAGGCTTAGGACGTTTCGATGGTTCATATAATCTGTATTTCCATGGCGACGGACGACGTGAGCATCCGGCATGGGATTCTCTGTGCTTTGACTATGGCAAAAACGAAGTACTCCATTTCTTGTTGTCAAACTGCAAGTTCTGGATGGAAGAATATAAATTTGACGGTTTCCGTTTTGACGGTGTCACTTCCATGTTATATTACAGCCATGGCTTAGGAGAAGCTTTCTGCAACTACGGTGATTATTACAACGGACATCAGGATGGAGATGCGATTGCATACTTGACGTTGGCCAACAAATTGATCCATGAAGTCAACAAGAATGCAATCACCATCGCTGAAGAAGTAAGTGGTATGCCGGGATTAGCTGCTAAGATCGAAGATGGCGGATATGGTTTCGACTACCGTATGGCTATGAATATTCCAGACTTCTGGATCAAGACGATCAAAGAAAAGAAAGACGAAGACTGGCATCCATCGGCTATCTGGTGGGAAACGACTAATCGCCGAGCTGACGAAAGGACGATCAGTTATGCCGAAAGTCACGACCAGGCATTGGTGGGCGACAAGACAATCATTTTCCGTCTGATTGATGCTGATATGTATTGGCATATGCAAAAAGACGATCATAATTTTATGGTTGAGCGAGGTATCGCTTTGCATAAAATGATTCGTCTGGTAACGGCTTCGACCATTAACGGAGGTTACCTGAACTTTATGGGAAATGAATTCGGACATCCGGAATGGATTGATTTCCCGCGCGAAGGAAATGGTTGGTCGTATAAGTATGCCCGTCGCCAGTGGGATTTGGTTGACAACATGGATCTGAAATATCATTATCTGGGAGACTTTGACCGGGAAATGGTAGAATTGATTCGTAGTGTCAAGAATTTCCAAGACACCCCGATACAAAAAGTATGGGATAACGATGGCGACCAGATATTGGCTTATATGCGTAAAGATTTAGTATTTGTCTTTAATTTTAGTCCGAACAAGTCGTTTACCGACTATGGATTCCTGACACCTAAAGGGGAATATGAAGTCGTATTGAATACAGACGATCCGAAGTTCGGAGGCTTCGGACTGAATGACAATTCTGTTCACCACTTCACCCTATTCGATCCGCTTTACAAGAAAGAAAAGAAAGAATGGTTAAAACTGTATATCCCGGCACGTTCTGCCATGGTTTTGCGTAAGGTAAAACCTGCCAAGGAAGAAAAAGCAGTCAAGGAAGAAACAAAAGTGACAAAGAAAGCTTCGAAGACAAAGACAGCAACAAAAACAACAACAAAAAAGACAACCAGTAAAAAACAGAAATAATTGATAAATATGTTGTATCCATTAACATTTAAACCCATCCTGAAGAAAGTGATTTGGGGTGGTTCAGACATCTGCCCGTTCAAGGGTATTTCTCCTGTACAGGAAGGAATCGGAGAAAGTTGGGAATTATCTCACGTGGATGGTGATTATTCAATCGTTGCAGAAGGAGAATTAGCCGATAAGTCTCTCGACGAATTGATCAAGTCATACGGTAAAGAATTATTGGGCGAACACGTTATGGAACGTTTCGGCACACGTTTTCCGTTATTGATCAAGTTCATTGATGCACGCGACAATCTTTCCATTCAGGTACATCCCAATGACGAACTGGCTAAAGCACGCCATAACTCATTTGGAAAAACAGAAATGTGGTATGTCATCAAGGCTAACAACAATGCCTTCTTGTATTCTGGTTTCTCTCAGCAGATTGATGCCGATGAATATGTAAAACGAGTACAAGACAATACCATTATGGACGTGTTGAAACGTTACGATGTACAGGAAGGTGATGTATTCTTCTTGCCGGCAGGAAGAGTTCATGCGATCGGTGCAGGTTGCTTTATTGCAGAAATCCAGCAGACAAGTAACATTACATACCGTATCTATGATTACAATCGTAAGGATAAGAACGGTAATACACGCGAATTGCATACAGAATTGGCAAAAGATGCTATCGATTATACCTTGTATTCTGACTATCGGACACATTACAAAGCACATTCAAATGCTACGGTAAACTTGGCCGACTGCCAGTACTTCACAACAAATCTGATTGATTTGGATGCAACCATGACGCGTAATTTCGCTGAATTGGATTCATTCGTCGTATATATTTGTATGGAAGGTAATGCACTGATCACCGACGATAACGGATATGAAATCCACGTACATCAGGGTCAGACGGTATTGATTCCAGCAAGTGCTAAATCCGTAACTATCTCTCCTTCTCCGAAGGCTAAGTTCATGGAAGCTTATATTAAATAAAATATCTTCTTCATGACAGAAACGCAGGTTCATTCAGTAATCGATTTGAACCTGCGTTTATTTTTAACCTGAAAGCTATATGAAAGATTCCGTTTCTATTCAAATAAAAGAAATCCGCCCGGATGAATTATCAGCCTACTGTCATGGCTTGACAATTACTTATGGATGTGCGACTTCGTTGTTTGGAACAATTTTGGTTGCCTACGTACCCGATGGGATTTGTTACCTCTCGTTTGTGGATGATAACCTCGAAGAACAATTGGAAGAATTGAAGAATAGCTGGCCTGGAGCTACGCTGTCACCAGAAACACAGCAACAGACCCAAACATTGTTGTCTCTTCTGCAAGAAACTAATTCAGAGATTCCTATTCTTTCTGTTTGCTTAAGCGGGACCGATTTACAAAGACAAGTTTGGAAAGCGCTGCTACAAGTTCATAAAGGAGAAACATCTTCTTACACACAAATCGCACAAACTGTCGGACGTCCGAAAGCAGTACGGGCTGTTGCCTCCGCTATCGGTAAAAATCCTGTCAGCTGGATTATTCCTTGCCACCGGATTCTGCATAAAGACGGTAGCCTAAGTGGGTATCGATGGAATGCAAAACGTAAACAACAGCTCTTAGATTGGGAGAGAACCAAGTAAATACACTACTAAAATGTTTTTTAGGACTGATTTTATCGCATATTCCGTCCGGTTTATGTAAGTTTGCAGCCCTAAAGCTCATTTCATTATGAATTGGATACAAGAAACATTCCTCCAGCCCACCATGATACAGACGGTGGCTGTTATCTGCATTGTTTGTGCCATTGGTGTTTATTTAGGAAAACTAAAATATAAAGGTGTCTCTTTAGGCATCACTTTTGTCTTTTTTACCGGAATTCTGGTTAGTCATTTTGGTGTGGTTGTCAATAGCGATATGTTGGCATTTGCCCAGAACTTCGGATTGATTGTATTCGTATATACATTGGGACTTCAGGTAGGTCCCGGTTTCTTCTCTTCCCTGAAGAAAGGAGGAGTCTTGCTCAATTCAGCAGGCTTGGCTGTCATCTTTATCGGATTGATCATGACGATTCTTCTGCATTATCTGACAGGCATCTCTGTTTCTGACATGATGGGATTACTATGCGGAGCAGCCAACAATACCCCTTCTCTCGGTGCTGCTCAAGAAGCCATGCTGCAAATCAATTCTACAGATGAAAAGAGTATCACGGATATGGCATTAGCCTGTGCGGTAGCTTACCCGATGGGAGTCATCGGGGTTATCCTGGCCATTATCGTTCTGAAAGCCTTATTCCAAAATAAAAAGAAAGAGAATAACGCCGAAATGGGACAGACACAGACATTCGTAGCTGAATTCCAAGTATGTAACCCGGCAATTTATCATAAGAGCATCAAAGATATCATGACACTGACGGAAAAGCATTTCGTCATCTCACGTGTCTGGAGAAATGGAAAAGTAAGTATCCCGACATCAGATACGACATTGGAAGAAGGAGACCATTTACTCATTATCTCTGTCAAGGCAGATGTAGATAACATCAAGGTATTGTTCGGAGAACAGGAAAACGTCGATTGGAATAAACCGGATATCGACTGGAATGCCATCGATAGCCAATTGATTTCCCGCCGTATCGTTGTGACCCGTAACCGCATCAACGGTGTACGCCTGGGTTCTCTTCGTTTGCGTAACCTTTACGGCATTAACATTACACGAGTGAATCGTGCCGGTATCGACTTGCTGGCTTCACCCGACCTACATTTACAGATTGGTGACCGCCTCACCATTGTAGGAGAAGCCAACGCCGTTAACAACGTAAGCAAGATCTTGGGTGACCAACTCAAACGTTTACGTGAACCCAATTTGCTAGCCATCTTTGTAGGACTTACACTCGGAGTGATTATTGGTTCTATTCCTTTGGCTATTCCGGGTATGAACACACCTATCAAACTGGGTGTAGCCGGTGGTCCAATTATCGTCGGTATTCTGATGGGAGCATTTGGACCGCGTATCCACCTGACTACTTATACCACCCAAAGTGCCAACCTGATGATGCGGCAGTTTGGGATCACCATCTATTTGGCTGGACTGGGAATCAGTTCCGGACAACATTTCTTCGAGACTGTCTTCCGCACAGAAGGACTATTGTGGTTGGGATTAGGATTTGCCCTCGCCATTATTCCAGTACTATTGGTTGGCCTAGTAATGGCACGTTTCTTCCAGGTAGATTATGCCAAGAACGTCGGAATGCTTTGTGGTTGCATGACTAATCCTATCGCCCTCGATTATGCCAACACCACCGTTGAAGGCGACGAACCATCGGTTGCCTATGCCACTGTATACCCATTAGCCACGTTCATGCGCATTATTACCGCCCAACTGGTTATTATGTTGTTTCAGTGAAAAAACCTATCTTTGTAACAAACTATTAAAAGAAAGGAGAACCCCATGAGCTCAATGGAACTAAATGCCCTGCGTGGAGAACTGGCACATGATATTCTAAATATAGAAGACATCGAAGTCTTGAAAGAAGTGAAGCGTAACCTTCATCAAATCATTGCCCAGGCGAAAGATGAGATGAAGAACAAATCTTCGCATCCACGGCCTTACACATTAGAAGAAATCCACAGCCGAATTGCAGAGTCGGAAGCCCAAATAGCGGCTGGAGAAGTATTGACAAATGAGGAAGTATTTGCTAATATGAGACGTAAATATCCTTGGTTGTATGAAGATCAAATGGAGTAAACAAGCAGAAATTGTATTAGACGAGGTCATACAATATGGAGAACTGACTTTCGGAACAAAAGTAACAACCAAACTCATCCTCCGGATAGAACAATGCTGCAGTTTATTAGCAATTTATCCCCGTATGGGAAATATCGAGCCTTTACTTTGTGACCTCGACAAAGAATATCGCTCGTGGGTTGTCCATAAGCACTACAAGATTATCTATGTGATCTACGAAGCACAAGATGAGATCTATATCGTTGACCTTTGGGATACCCGTCAAGAACCCGATAAACTTATTCTTTTTAAGTAATCACCCACCCCACCATGGACAAAGAAATAGACAAAGAACGGTTGAAGAAGCTGAACCCCATCCCCCTCAGGCTGAGCAAACAGACCATGCCTAACGGTACCGTTTACTACCGGGGCAACGTGAAAGCCCTGAAAACAGTAGATATACAAGAGATCGCCCGCCGCATCGTTGAAGATCGAAGCGAAATACGCGAAAGTACCTTCATCCATACCTACGGACTGATCAAGGAACAGATCTATGAGGCGCTTGCCCGCGGAGAGAATGTCGATCTGGGCTTCGGGCAGCTTTCCATCCGGGTAAAGGGGCAGTTTGAGTCGGCCAGCGATTCGTTCGACCCCGAGCGCAACGCCTTCAACATCGTGTTTACGCCCTCGGCCCGTACCCGCCAGTTGGAGCAGCATCTGCGTGCCTACAAGAAGACCGAACCGACCCGCCGCCATCCCGTCCTGACTGAGGTATGTACCTACGACTCGATGGGCAATCGGGATGCTGCCTTCAACACCGTCCGTTCCGACAATCCATACATCCACCTGATCGGATTCAATATCAAGGTCATGGGCGACCATCCGGATTGCAAACTCTGCTTCCGTTCGGCGGATGGAGAGACCTGTGTCGAGCCCGCCGTCTTGATCCTCAACGAGCGTAACCATCTCCTGGCCGGCCTCCGCACCCCGCTCACGCCCGGCGAATGGACCGCGGAGCTGGGGACGCAATTCCAGTTCTCCTATCACCTCTACAAAGAGCCTCGTTACACGAACCACGACTTTACCGTTACAGACAGTGATTCATATACTGTACAGGATATCCATCACCCCGATGACGCATGATACGCCATTGCAGTAACGCACCATACGTCACCACAATAACGTATTATACGCTACCCAGATAACGCATAAGTTTCACAGAGGCTAATAGCCGCCTTGCATCGGGGCTTGAAGACACAAAAGGAGCGTAAAGGGAGGAGAAAAGGAAAGAGCATACGTACCTAAAAAATAAGCGCAAAAAAACATTACACTTTTTTGCATTTCTGATATATCTTTTTACCTTTGTGATAATTCCATCTTACCCCGGCAACAGGGATTGGATTGGGATCAAGATATATTTTATAAAGGCGTTTTACTTTTGATGATGAGTTTAACCTATCAAAGCCACTTTTGAATTATAGCCACAAATGAAACAAAGGCACACACAAAGTAAGACTTTGATAAACAAAGATGAATAGAAGTTAGTTTCTCACGCCTTTCTATTAAAAAACCATTCCTGCCAAGGGAAACACAGGAAAACAAAATTCATTTATCTATGAGGTACAACTACACGAAACGAGCCTTTTTCGCATGGCTCACCCTCATGCTTAGTTTCACAGCATTAGATTTGTCTGCACTGACAAAAGAAATCTCCACTCAAGAAGAGTTATTAGAAGCTTTGCAACCCCCAACGACACGAGCGGGGGAAGTAAAAGAGCTTTACATCACAGAGGAAGGAATCCCTATTGACAAGTTGGTCACAGTCAACCCCGGAACGTTCCGCATGTATGGAGGACCACTTTACCGAGCGGAAGATTATACGGGTCTTATATTAGATGTAGAGGAAGGAGCTACCCTCACGATTGAAAACACACTGGACGGGAAGTTTGTACAAAACACCCGAGAACTCTTATGCATACAAAAAGGAGGTTCAGTTACTTTAAAAGGTACGTTACAATATAACGTAAGTAATGAACATGCTTTAGTTGTGTCAAACTTCGGTTCTTTTAACCTGAACGGAGGTTCTATTTTCGGCAACAGAGGAGAGCATAACCACTTGATTATGAATTGTGGAATATTAGATTTAATTAAAGGTTCACTTACCGAGAACGAATGTGATGGCTCAGTTTATTCCTCAGGATCAATATTTAACTTCAACACACTCAATGTAGAATTTGGAAACATCGAAAGCCATTTATGGATAGATAAGGGAAGTCCTGTCAATATAACAAGACCATTGGATAAAAAATTAGTCATTCACACAATAATGGACAATGGAGAAGTGGTCGCTAAAGGTGAAATAAATGAATCTGGTATCAAATTTATCGAGATTGTAAACACCCAAATACCCGGTCAAACCGTCAAGTTGGAAAATGGCAATGCTGTATTGACAACAGAGAGCGAAGACGATGGAACTATTAAAACACCAGACGAATTGCAAGAAGCCATCGATCAGGCCGACGGGACGGAAGACAAACCGACAGAAATCGTGATTGATGGGGAAATCACCATTACAAAAACTATTATCATAGAAAAGAAATTCATCCGCTTTGTCGGTGGTACACTGATTTGGGGTGGTTCGGGCTCAGGTAACAGTATGATTAATATTAACGGAGGTGGCTTAATTCTCGATAAGACTGTCATCAACGGAGGGTACACCCCTGCAATCAATTATTATGGAATTTGCCTCATCAATATCCAAGGTGGTGCCATCGTCACCATGAATGACGGTTCAATATTACGGGGAGCCGGATTGACGGAAGATATCAGTGCCGTATGGATCTTCAACGGAAACTTTATTATGAATGGTGGTAGCATCGAATACAATTATTTCTATGGGAACATCTCCATGGCCTCTGTTATTTCTGTTTATAAAGGACATTTCGTCATGACGGGCGGCTACATACAGAATAACTATGGCACCAACTTCCGGGTTGTCGGTATCTTCGGTTACACCAATCGGGAAGCCTATTTTGAATACTACGGCGGCACGATCTATAAAAATGAAGGTGGACATATCGACTTCAACGGAGGGTACTGGCTTATTGCATCGAATAATCCGAACCATATTATTTTACACAATATCGTTATCCAATCCACCTATAATGTCATCCATTTGAGTAAATCACTGATGTTCAAAATAACCTTCAGCATCGGTACAAACCTCAAATTACCAAACAAATTCGCATTGATACAAGGATATAACTATACCATCAAAGAAAGCGACCTGAAATATCTAGTTGTACCGGAAGGATATAAATTGATATTGGAAGACAACATCATCTATTTGGTGAAAGATAGCTCATCTGGTATCACTACCCAAGAGGAACTTCAAGAAGCTATCGACAACAGCCAAGGTACGGCCAGCAGTCCAGAATTTATTGAACTTGGCGATAACAAAATACTTATATACAGTTCTATCCTGATTAGAAACAAATATGTAGTATTGGTAAACGGTACGTTAGTCAATGCCGCTTCGGCTGACTTGCGCATGTTTGATGTACGTTCTGGATTGATCCGCTTGGCTGGTACGGTGTTAGATGGTAACAAATCGGCTTCACACGGATATTGTACATTGATCGATATGAATGGAGGTACTTGCCAAATTGTAGAAGACACTAAACTTACGAACGCATACGCCCGTGGCGGTAGCGAAGCCGTCGTAGTTGTGGATCAAGGCACTCTAGAATTTAATTCAGGTAGTATCCAAGGTAATGAAAGCGAAGGAGGAGACATTATTTGGGTTAGCGGTAACGGCAAATTCAATATGAATGGCGGAGTTATTTCTGGAAACAAGAACACCGGCCGCTACATCATGGCCAGTATCCAAATGACAAACGGCGTAATGGGTATCAACGGTGGTACGATTGTTGATAACATCGGTAACCTCTACGGTTTATACGTCACCAAAGACTTCACTTTAAAAGGAGATGCCAATATCAGCGAAGTGATTATCCTCAACAACAATAGCAAGATTTTGGTATCTTCCGCGCTCAAGCGAACCGTTACCATCGGCTTTATGAAGATAAACATGCCTTCAGGTACAATCGTAGCAACCGGTACGAACAATTATCAATTGAGTTCTGCCGACGTGAAGTACTTCAAGCACCGGTACGACAACCAATATAGCTTCTCGTTGAGTGGAAATAACATTATCATCACCAACCTGAATGCCGCAAACAAGACATTCAATATCAAATGGGGAAATTATCCTAATGGTTCAATCCAAGCAGACAAAGTTACCGCTAAAGAAAACGAAACTGTCACTGTTACCATCACTCCAAATACAGGCTATTACGTCAATTCAAATGCGGTTCGCTACAATGAAATCTATGCTCTCACGGCTACTAGTAAGGAGAATGTATATACATTCAAGATGCCACCATCAGATGTTAATATTACGGCACAGTTCTTACCTAAAAATATCATTGTAAAACCGATGCCTCCTATCATCTATCCAAACCCCATTCCTGAAGGAGGAAATGAAGGAGGTCTCAAACCGGATAATACCATTGATAACATTGACGAGCTCTTGGACGCATTCGGTAATGGTAATCACGAACTTACTCCGGAAGCCGAAGTCCCAGAAATACTAGATGGTCCGATTGGTGATGCTGTCAAAGAAGGCGAAAATAAAGGAGATGATGTGATCGGAACAATCGAAGAATTAATTGATCACGTAGCAAAAGATAACAATGGTAACATCTTGAAATCTGAAAAGATTAAGGAGATTCCAGGCGGATGCATATTGCGCTTCTTCTTACCTGACCGTTTGATCGTAAGCGAACAATTACGAGCAAGTGGTGGGGCTAATTATTACATCTTGCGTGAATGTGACGGAGAAGTGGTCACCATTATCCCGACCTACAACCAAGAAAACAACACCTTGACCTTCAAGACAGACAAGATGGGTACATTTGTTGTCATGAATGGTAAAAACTCTGTAGGAAACGAAAACATCCAGACATCACAATTGGAAATCAACACGACCAATGGTCATCTACAAATAAAAGGATTACCTTCTGGTGAGTATTATTCAATTTATGATTTATCTGGGAAATTACTCAAGCAGGATATAAGCAATGGATCCCCTATCCTTTATCAACCCAGTATAGAAGGTATTTACATTATTGCGACAGAACATTATGGTAATGCAAAAATTCGACTAAACAAGTAAAATCCATAGTGTAAATTATAAGACTCCCGTATCAACTCATTGGAACTGATACGGGAGTTTTTCATATTTCAATCTCTATTGTCGCCAAATACAAACACTACTTTTCCCTTCACGCTCTATAAGATTCCATTATACCGGTGCGCCGACTTGCCCTATGAACAGGACGGTCCCGGTAGCTGGTTCTAGGATTTGGAACAAGAATGGACGATCTAAGAAGAAATCCACCTTTTCTTCGGGTAAGGGACTCATTAAATCGCCTTCTATCACGGTTACTGCGGCACCTTCCGAGCCTTCCTCATCCACTTTCAGGCGGGTAGCCTGCTGCACCAGAGAGATATAAGTGGCTATATCAGACATGGATGAGAAATCGGCTTCGTTTGTAAATGCTTTTTTCATACCTAAAGCCTGCAAAGCAGGTATTAAATTCATTTTGTTCTCGAGGGTGAAGCGAGGCATCTTCAAGTTAATATCTGCCAAGACTACATTTTTCCATAGATTCCCGTCCGATTCAGATAAGGCTTGCAAGACTTGATCTATACTGATTTCCGGTTGGGGTAAAATCAATCGCATGACATACGAACCATTCTGATAAGAAAGACTCGTGCTTGTGAACCTTTCGTTTTCTACATAAGCAGCCATTCGTTGGGTCTGCATAAAATCAGCTTTTACCACTTTGCCAGAAGATGTGTTAAAGTAGCCTTCCTGTGTTTTTTCCGGGGCAAACTCGGATTCCCACCGAGCCTTGAAGTACAAGGAATTTAACAGATATACCGTAGCTGTCGGATTTACCTCATCCAAGATAGATGGAATTAAGCCTTCTGTGGTTTGGTTGCACCAGGCGTTGATTTGATCAACAGCTGAAGGATCAGAGAAGTCGAGTTGTGAAACCATTGCGGAATAGTTCTCTATATTCATCTTTTGGAAATCCTCTTTGAGGGTAATTCCGGCATTGCCCCAAACCGAATTGGCCGTCTTGACCGTAATAGCCGAGTTTACGGTACTTAGTCCTTCAATCAGTTTCTTGAAATAGGTATTTACTTCTTCTTGGGAATATTGGGACAAACCCAAGGTGTACAAAATCTCATCATGTGTTTCCTCGGCTGCTCCGTTCGATAACATACCTAACGCACATTGCAGACTAAAAGGCGAAACCAGCCAGTTGTCCGTCTTCTCGCCCAATTTCCGATACAACTCAAGAGAGAGTGTTGAGGCAAAATCTCCTTGTTGAGCTGCCATTTCTTTTTCAGTCGCATTCAATTCGATGGGTTGCATAGTAGGTAAAATGGATTGTTCTTCCACATCGTCGTTACATGCAGTAAAAGGCAAACATAACAACATACTCAATAATAAGAACTGTTTCATAATGCATTACATTTAATCAATAAACCAAGATTTTTAGTAAGTAAACTCATACTTACAACAAATACTGCATGAATTCTGGTTATTTTTTACCGTATCAACTCCTTCATCTTTTCTTTTAAGGAACCTTCGCTATAACCGGTCCACATCTTTAGGACTTTACCTTCAGGAGAAATCAAGACATAGCGAGGAATAGTATTGACCTGATACACGGCTGCAAGGCCACTCATTCCGCTGGCTGCTTGCCGCCATTGGATACCCGTGATTTCATACTCCTTTATGGCCACCTTCATATTTTCTTCTGTACCCAAACAAATGCCGACTACCGCCATTTGATCTTTATATTGCTGGCTGACCTCAGTCATTTCCGGTATGGAAGCATAGCAAGGACCACAACCCCGATCCCAAAAGTCCAGTAAAATATATTTCCCTTTGAACTCCGAAAGTCGATGGAGATTCCCTTCCAAATCGTATAAATCGCCATCCACCATCGTGTCCCCTTCGTTAACAACCTGTTCCGGCAAATTCAAATATCCCATAATCTCCTGATAGAACTCTGCCGACGGATCAACTTCTGCCATCCGACCGGATAGAGAGCGAACTAAAGGAGTCAGTACAGAATCTGGCTTATAACGCAAATAATGTTGGGCAAAAGAGCAATACTCAAACAGCCATTTTTCGGACATCGGGGCATCTTTCATATACTCCAAGGTACGTAAATTAATAATCCGGCTTAATTTACTTTGTTTTTCATCCAGCAACTGATACTTCTGTTTATTGGCTTCTGTCCTTGGAGCCAAGCGTAAGGCTTCTTGTTGCACACTATACTGCAACCATTCTTTGTCTTCCGGGAACCGGAGTTGTCGGAACGTCTCTTCTGCCTCTTGTTCCGGAATACGGCTTTTCACCTTCCAAGTCCTTATCAATTTATCTTCCCCCTTGATCTTTACATATTTACCCGAAGCAACCCATATTGTCAAATGTGCACTCGGAAATCCTTTACCCGGATTGAAAAAGGCAGAAACATCAATAGACATCTTGCGGGGCTTAGAGGAAGTAATGGTGTCTCGAAAGGAGAACTTACCGTCTATCACCGTGTCATAGGCAATGGACCTGCCACTGTGTCCTGTGATCTTAAACAACCCCACCACGGTGCTATCCGGCACATTTTCCAACTCGCCTTCAATCAGGTATTCCCCTTCCGGCACTTTCGGATCACTGTTACAACTACTCAAGGCTAAGCATATAGCACCTCCAATAACAACTAATACATTTCTGGTTTTCATGCTATTTATATTTTGTGTGATTATACTTTCCGACAAACCACCAACACTTTTCCTCCATCCGACAAGGTGGTAGCGAAGAGATAAACGTCACCGCCTTCCTGAATCTTGGTCTTCTTGCGGAGTTCATCGACCGATATAGGGAAATTACGGACGGTAATATTGGCTTGGGGTATTTCCTGAGTAATCGATTTACAGACTTTGTTGGAGAAAGGAAGAACATTTTCCACCCGAAACGTACGGCCGGGAAAACCGGCAACGAGAGTATCGGAAGTATAAAGGTGGCTGCTGACGTGTAGTTTCTCCAAACCATACTGCTGGGCAACTGATTTAAAAGCACCGGCTTTTAAGACAGAGGCATTCGGCTCATAGAGGTAAGTGCCTACCTGAGCCGCCAAAGCCAACGGAACATTCCGTTCTTCTTCGCCCGTGAAAGTAAAAGAGTGTTCTGTTCCCGTAGTTGTAAAATCCACACAACAAACCGGAGGTGTAGAAACAGCTGCTTCCCGACGGATATCAAACAGCAATTCTT
>ULIW01004346.1_pt1 | contig 15502 bp, 10 predicted proteins | sample 1950451 | NCBI WGS metagenome assembly ULIW01 (sample SAMEA4835452, study PRJEB28245) | human gut metagenome | biome: gut microbiome; material: fecal sample | place: Denmark | collected 2008 | reverse complement strand
ACAGACAAACCGCAGATGCCGCAACCCACGAGTGAGAATACCGGAAGTGGGGACAGTACAATCAGCAGATAGGACAGGACGCACAGCACACTGCTTCCAAACATAAAACGATCCAGATCTATTTTATGTCCCATTTTTCCGTAAAATGCACGGGAGCTTCCCATAAGAATCGCAAACAGCATCGGTCCTGCCAGATCGCCAATCGTCTTGGTCACGCCAAGTCCTTTTTCAGCAAATATGGATGCCCACTGGCTGACCGCCTGCTCGCTTGCCCCCGCGCAGAGCATCATAAGCATCATAAGCCAGAACACCTTACTGCAAAACAGTTCACGTATGGACATTCCGGTCTCCCCCTCTTCTATGAGTGATGCGATCGGTGTCTGGACAAACAGGAATACATTTAAGACTGGAATAAGTGCCCATATGCATGCAAGGATTTTCCAGTTACCGATACCGAACACCGAGAAAAAGACGGTGGACAACAGTACAACACCCACATGTCCCCAGCAGTAAAATGAGTGCAGAAGACTCATGGCTTTTTCTTTGTTATCGGTCGGACAGCTTTGTACGATCGGGCTGATCAACACCTCGATCAGTCCACCGCCCAGCGCATAAATGCAGACAGCAAGTAAAAGACCTGCAAACGGATCGGGCATCAGATCCGGCAGAAAAACAAGCCCTGCCAGTCCTGCCGCCGCAAATATGTGCGCGAGCACAACGGATATCCGGTATCCGATCTTATCGACGAATCCTGCCGAGAGCAGGTCTACCAGAAGCTGGATTCCGAAATTAATGGTGATCAGCATGGTAATTCTGCTCAATGGGATATGATAGCTTTTTTCAAAGGTCAAAAATAAAAGTGGTACAAAATTATTGACGACTGCCTGCACAATGTAGCCGATGAAACAGGCATAAATCGTCTTCTGGTAATTTGGTTTCATAACAACTATGCTCCTTTTCTTTCTCAGAATATTTAGGCGATTGCGAAGTTCCAGGCTCCGGAAGCCGCCGCACGGGAGCAGTCGGAGCCTGGAGCTTCGCAATCGCCTATTCAAAATATCATAGCATGTTTTCGCTGCTAAAATAATAATTTCTGTATCTAATGAAAGAGGGAATATTTTACGCAAGGAGAAGGCATGTACGATTTTTTGATTTCGACTATAATAACGCAGTTTTTGAATGGGATGATAACAAAGCGGATATAAATTTCAAAAAACATGGAATTCGTTTTGAAACTGCAGTTAAAATTTTTGCTGATAATAATAAATTAATTTGATACGATGAAGATTGTCCTAAAATGACAGAAAAAAATGTTACAACAGTTTCATCGTATGAACAGTGTGATTGTAAAAATTTCTCCGGCAAATATAGAAAAGGTAAAATCATCGAAACCGGATTATCCTTCTATCCTCAGTCATCTTCTCAATCTTGCCCTTAATGATTCAGATCTATTAAAAAAATGTATCTAAAACTATAAGGAAAAAGTCCCTGGCTGTCTGCCAGGGACTTTTTCCTATAACTCAGCAATAATCACCTGATATCCATCAAGCACAACCGACTGCACCTCTGCCTCCATCGTCTTTCCATTATTCAGAAGAACTTTTTTAGCCGAAGCCGGAAGTTTCACTTCCTGCCGCACCTTTGGATTTTCCCAGTTCAGATCCGGCGCTTTTTATGGAAGGAGTGCAGATAATATTTATTGGTTTCCGGAATCGGCTCCCAGACACTTCCTCTAAAATAGGAGCGCCAGTTACACGGCAGCTTTCCGTCCTTTTTGTCCGTGATATAAAAGTATTTTCTACTTCTCAATGCAGCAGCCGATGCCGTCCCTGCAAGTTTTATTTTACGTTATAGCGGTAGACTCTTGCCTCATATGGGCGGAGTACTGATTCTAAATTTCCAACATAATTACTGATAAGTATCTGTGCATCTGCCGGGATCTGTGCGGTCACTGCAGCCGGAATGACAATATCCTTCTCCGTAAAATTACACAATACCATAAGCTGTTCGTTGTTCCAGCTCCTTGTGTAGATAAACAGTTCTTCATTCTGCGGCTCTAACAGTTCGTATTCTCCGTACACGATAATATCGTTTTCATGGCGCAGACGGATCAGCTCTTTATAATAAGAAAATACCGAATCCGGATCGGTTGTCTGCTGCTTTGCATTGACCGTTTTGTAATTGCTGTTTACTTTGATCCACGGTGTTCCTGTGGTAAAACCAGCATTTGCACTGTCATCCCACTGCATCGGTGTGCGGGCATTGTCGCGGCTGATGCGCTTTAAATATCCCATCATTTCTTCATGGGAAACACCGCAGGTTTCTGTCAGTTCTTTATAAGCATTGAGGCTTTCAATATCCCGGTAATCCTCTAACTGATCAAAATAAGCATTACACATACCAAGTTCTTCCCCCTGATAAACATATGGCGTTCCCTGCATCATATGCAGACAGGTTCCCAGCATTTTTGCTGAAATTTCCCGATACTGTTCACTGTCATTTCCAAACCAGGAAACCGAGCGCGGCTGATCATGATTGGATAAAAACAAACTGTTCCAGGCTTTCCCTTCCAGTCCGGTCTGCCATCTGGATAAAATCTTCTTCCATACCGGAAGCGGCATCTTATGGCTGTCCCATTTACCGTAATGGTTGTCTGCCTCCGGTCCGCCTCCGATGTGTTCGAACTGGAAAACCATGTTCAGTTCGCTGCCATCTGCATTGGCATATTTTTTTGCCTCTTCCAGCGTCACTCCGGCAGCCTCCCCTACCGTGATCAGATCATAGTGGGAAAGCACTTTCCGGTTCATTTCTTTTAAATACTCATGCACATGCGGACCGTTCGCACAACCGCTGTCTGCGTATCCGGTTTCTCCCGGAATTCCATCCGGCAGTCCTTCCGGTTTGGAAATCAGGCTGATCACATCCATACGGAACCCATCAATGCCTTTTTCACACCACCAATTCATCATATCAAATACCCGGTCCCGCACTTTTGGATTGTCCCAGTTGAGATCCGGCTGTTTTTTCGAAAACAGATGCAGGAAATACATATCCGTCTGTGGATCATATTTCCATGCCGAACCACTGAAACAGGACCCCCAGTTATTCGGCTCTTTTCCGTCTTTTCCTTTTCTCCAGATATAAAAATCGCGGTATGGATTATCCACGCTCTTTCTGCTTTCCACAAACCATGCATGCTCATCGGATGTATGATTGACAACCAGATCCATCATGATCTTAATTCCCAGCTCGTGTGCCCGTGCAAGCATCCTGTCATAATCTTCCATGGTTCCGAATTCTTCCATGATTGCCTGATAATCGCTGATGTCGTATCCATTGTCATCGTTCGGTGACTGATAAACCGGGGACAGCCAGATCACATCAATTCCAAGTTCTTTGAGGTACTCTAATTTTTCTGTAATACCATTGAGATCCCCGATGCCGTCTCCATTTGAATCCATGAAACTCCGCGGATAAATCTGATATACAACCGCTTCTTTCCACCATGCCTTATTCAATACCGTATCCTCCTTGCCTCTCTCATATTTGAATACCTGCATTATACGGCATTTTTACGGAATTTTCTTTCACATTACTGCGCAAAAATAAAACAATTCTGCCCTCATTTCTACGCTTAGATTATTTTTGTTTCCTCCAACTGCTCGGTAAACGCTTCGTTCATCCGAATGATCGGTTTGCGAAGTACAAGTCCCATAAAAAGTGCAATCACCAGGAAGATGCCCAGTTTTGCCAGATCCATCCAGTAATCGTTCCCATAACAGCCTCCAACCGATTCCCGCAGGGCTGCCATACTGTGCGTAAACGGCAGAAGCGGATACACAGCCCGGAAAAATTTCGGAGCACATTCAATCGGAAAAGTTCCACCGGTTCCCGCAACCTGCATAACCAGTAAAACCACACTGCCTGCTTTTCCGATATCTCCAAATGAAACCGTCAGCGTATAACTGATCGTGACATAGACTATACTTGAAAACCAGCACCCAAATAAAAACAGAAACGTATGCTCACACTGAATCCCAAGATAATACAGATCTCCCAGTGCAATCAGCGTACTCTGCAACAGACCAAGGATCAGAAATATGATCCAGCGTCCAAGATAAATTTCATGAATTCTGACATTTTTCAGCCCCATCTTTTTTATGCTTTCCTCGGAAACGGTCACTTTTAACATCGCAACCAGCACGATTCCGCCGATCCAGATAGAAAGTGTCGAATAAAACGGTGCCATGGAAGAACCATAATTATCAATCGGATAAATTTTCTTCGTATTCAGTTCCACCGGAGCCGACAGGAAAGCACTGACTCCGGACTTATTATCATAGATCATATGTTCCAGATCCGCATAATCCCCGTTGTCTTTTACTTTCGTGAGCTTATCCGTAATCTTTTTTAATTTATTTGCAGATTTGCGTAAAAGTTTACCGGAATCATCCAGACAGGTCTGTATTTCTGACAGATCCGATCCTGCAGTGTCCGTTAACGTATAAACACCCTTTGCACTTGCATTGATCTGTTTCGTCAGACCGGTAATGTCTTTTGATGTTTCACCAATCGAATCTGCAAGGTTCTGCAAAGTTCCTTTTACATCATTTTCATATTCTTTGCTGATCTGCTGCAGACGTTTCTGATTTTCTTTTACAAGGGCATCCAAAGCTTTCTTGTCAGAGATCAGGCTGGTTGTGGACTTCTTCATGGAAGCCGCGGTATCGGTCAGATCATCCCGCAGTTCTTCCTGTTTTTCAATAGAACGGTTGATCTTTTCAATCATAGGCCCTATTGAGGAATCGGTTTCCGGATGTTTTTCCGAAAGCCTGATCAGATGATCCCGGAGTGTCGTAAATGACTTGATGTTTTTATCCACCGTCTTTGCTGCTTTTACAAGGGTATCTGCTGTATCCTCACTGCCATTTATTCCATCTTCCACCGTCTGATCCAAAAGCAGGCTCATTTCAGAATATACCTTTTGGCCTGCTTTCAGTGCTTTGCCCACGCTCTCGGTCGCACTGCTTATTGTCGTTTTCATATCGGTAAACGTCTTTTTGGAATTTTCCAGAACCTGTTTTCCATCCGCAGACTCTGTTTTCAGTTCTTTTAAAAAATCAGAAGACGCAGTCAGCAGGGACTGGGCAGAAGACGTAATCCCCGAAAAAGTTTCCAGCGTGGACGCAATCATATCCATGTCATCCGATGCATCCCCAAGATTGTGGATCAGATTATCCACCAGCCGGTCTGCTCCGTTTGCCTCAGCCATATTAGAGGCCGACTGAAACACCGTCATTGCCGTGTCGGATATTGTCTTTATAAATACCTGATTCACCTGTTTCTGGATCGCGGTTGCACCCTTGTCGGTCACTTTTGGTGCAATCGCATTTTCCTTGGCATTGGAATAGTAAATAATTTCCGGCTTTTGAATCTGATCGGAAAACAGACTCATCATCTGGGTACTGAATTTCTCCGGAACAACAATCGCCGCATAATATTGTCCGGATTTTACCCCCTCCATTGCCTTTTCTTTGCTGGTAAATACCCAGTCCATCTGTGTATTTTCCCTTAGTGCGGAAATCACCTGTTCCCCTACATTAATCTCAAGGGGAATCAGACTTCCGGTATATCCCTCATCCACACTTGCCACCGCGACCTTTAAATTTCCCGTATTGTTATACGGGTCCCAGCTTGCCGCAATATTAAACCATGCATACAGACACGGAACGACAAGGACACCGATGACAACAATCATTGCGATTACATTTTTGCGAATCCGTTTCACGTCGTCGATGAAAATTTTCAGAATGTTTTTCATTTGCTGTTCTCCTCCTTCCAAATTTTCATCAGTTCCTCAGAACTCATCTCTCCCAAAACAGATTTCTTTTTCATCTCTTCATGCAGATATTCCACAATCAGCAGATACAGAATCAGTGCAAGTAAAGAAACGATCCACAAAATCAGATAGACCAGTTTGGATTCCAGGCTAAACATCAAAATCAGAAATACGAGTGGTATAACCAGCATACAGATAAATCCGGAGCGTACCATGACCGGATAATATTTTTCAAATGCGAGTGTTTTCTCTGTTAATTTCTTTCTCCACGCATCATCTTTCATAATCACCTGCATAATCCGCTGCAGCTGTGGATTATCCCTGCCTTTGGAATCCGTCTCACAGATCATCAGATCGGTTTCTGCAAGTCTGACATCAAACAGATGATTCAGATTCATCAGAAGCGGACGGAGTACAAGCCCGATAAACAATGCGACCAGTAAAAATACCAGAAGTTTTCCCAGACTGCTTCTATAAGTATGATGATAGTATCCGGCAATACACTCCCGCATTGCGCTGATTGAATAAGAAAACGGAAGCAGCGGATGCAGTTTCTGGAAAAATTCCGGCATCATTTCAATCGGATACGTTCCGGAAGAACCCGGAATCTGTAAAATTACCAGAAGAACCGCCAGTGCTTTTCCCATGTGTTTAAACGTCGATGCCAGTGCAAAGATCAGATTCACATAAACAAAAGAAGTTAACATTCCGGCAAGAATAAATTTTACCGGATGCAAACACTGTACTTTCAGCAGAATAATATCTCCCGCACATACGATAGCTCCCTGAATCAGTCCTATGATAAGAAACAGCAGAATACGCCCGAAATACGCACTTGTCGGTGTAAAATCCGGCACTTCTTTGTCCCGGTCTACTTCCTGTTTTAAAATAGAAACCAGTATCAGTCCACCTACCCAGAGTGCCAGGTTTGTATAAAACGGGGTCATTCCTGTTCCGTAATTTTCCACTTCATATAGGACATCCGTCTTTATGTTTACCGGAGAAGACATAAAATTGGAAATATCTTTGGCATCAATCTTTTCCAGTGACAGGATATTCTGATACATATCCGAATTCTGCAGTGTCTGCAGATCCGTGACCGTTTTCTGCAGTTTCTGATCCACCTGTCCCATGACATTGCCCGTCTGTGTAAATACTTTGGAGCTGCTGTGCAATGCAGATTTTAACTGATCCAGCAGATCTCTCATCTGTTTTGTCATGGATGTTATGCTATGTATGGTTGTTGACAGATCTCCGCTTATATCTGCCAGACCTTCCAGTGACTGATCCAGCTGCGGGTAAATATTTTTGCTGAAATCAATCCGGCTGTCCTGAAAACTCTCACGGTTATCCTCTGCAAGCGTTTCCAGTGAACTTCTCGTATCTTTGGAATTCTTTAACACTTTCCGCATACTGGTATTTGCACTTTTCAATGAATTTACCAGTTTCTGCGCAGAAATGCTCTGCGTCTGCAGCTGTGAAATTTTCTGTCCGACAGATGCTGATAACTGTGTATCTTTTCCAAGATTCTGATTTAACTTTTCCAGATCTTTGAGAAGCTGGGCATTTTTCTCATTGATCTGGGTGATCGTATCGAGACTGTCCCCAACCGCAAGATTTGCCTTATCTGCCTTTATCTCAAACTTATTCAGACTCTTAGAAGCCGAGGACGAAACTTCATCCAGAAAAACTTCCCCGCCGGTCAGCCCATTGGAGAACTGTTTATAAAATTTTCCAAGTGCCGTCTGACTTTTTTCCAGCAATGCAGAAGTTTCTTTTAAAGAAGAAGAGCTGTCCTTTGCTGCCTCATCCACCTGATCTAAAGACCCCTTGATTTCTTTGATCTGTGCATCGGATTTATCTACTTTTTTCTGAAATTCTTTTACCAGCTTCTGATAATCCGTTAAATTATTCTGAACTTCGGTAATGGCAGATGTCAGTTCCGACTGTGTATCGTCCAATCCTCTGGTAATACTGTCTGCGGAAGACTTTACAATTTCTGATACTGCCGAAGATGCCGTGGCGGAAAATGTGTCGTTGATCTGCTGTTGCACCGTTGTCGCACCGGTATCCGTAATCTTCGGTGCAATGGCATTTTTCTTTTCATTGACATAATAGTCCAGCTTCGGGCGTTTCAGGTCTCCGGAGAGAATACTTACCAGGGAACTACTGAAATTCTCCGGAATGACGATTGCCGCATAGTAATCTCCTGCCTGAACACCTTCTTTTGCTTTCTCTTCACTGACAAACTGCCAGCCCAGCGACTTGTTTTCTTTCAGTTTTTCAACAATCGAATCGCCTGCATTCATCGTGATCACGTCGGTTTTGGCCCCTGTATCGCAATTGGCAATTGCCACCCTGATTCCCGAAGTATTTGCATACGGGTCCATGTTTGCGGCAATATTAAACCATGCATACAAAGACGGCAGGAGACATACGCCGATCATAACCAGTGTCGCGGCACGGTTTTTTAACAGACGTCGCACATCCCTGCGGAAAATCTGAAATGCTGTCTTCATTCATTACCTCTTTCTATTCTCAGTTTCTTAATGAAAAAAGGAAAATGGCTTTTTCAGCCATTCCCCTTTTTTATTATAAAGAGTTCTATATGAATGTTCAACCGAAACTTGAAAATTATTAGAACGCATTATTTGGACGCAGATATTAGAATTTTCTCTGTTCACAGAAAACCTATCTTCCTAAAATCATGTCCTTATTTTTTCATCATTGCATACCTTATCATGCCGGCAAACAACAACAAGAGTCCAACCATAATCACTACAGTTGCCGCAACACAAAACCATAACGCGCCCTGCACACCAGAGGCAAAGATCCTGTAATACAATGCAGACGCACATCCTCCAATGACAAGCCCTATAGCAATGCCATTCCTTCCATATCCGAAAAACTCTTTTGCAAGCATCTGTTTCTCCTGCTTCGGTGTCATGCCGACCGAGCGCAGAATGACAAATTCCCGTCTCCGCTGCCACAGATCGGTCAGCACCGTATTACAGATGTTCGTCACACCGATTAAAAGCACTGCAAGCAAAAATCCATAGAGGGCAATTCCATCTACAAACAACAGCATATTGTTTTCCCGGTTCTGCAGATCGCGGTTTCGGATTTCCTCCGGATAAAAATCATAGGTTTTTTCCAGTGCCTGTGTGAGCGTTCCCGGATCGGTACTGGCGTATTTTACGGTAATTTTTGCACCTCCCTGCGGATCGTGGGCATCAAGCCATGCATCACTGACAATGATGGTTCCGGAGTCTGTATAGCTCTGCGACGTATCGACACCAAACGGCCGCCTGGTTGTGACTGCTGCGATCTGCATCTGATCGGTCATGTCCGGTGTTTTCTCCATCTGTTCTTCGTGGCAGAACTGTCCCCTGATCCAGTCGCCTGGTTTGTAATCTGTCACCTTCCATGTGGTTTCCTTTCCATCCCAGTACCCGGCATACGCATTGTAAAATATCGCACAATCTTTTGCCGTTTCATAGGAAAGTCCCAGTTCTTTCAGGTAATTGCGGTACGCTGTTTCTCCGACTGCCAGTACCTGGATCACTGCGGTCGTCTCATGTTTGAGATCCGGCGCTCCATTTCGTCGGATATGCGTCTGTGTATACGGTACCTCTTTCGTATTCACCATATATGCCGCCGTCCGCAGAACTGCCGCTTCCGTGACGCTTTTTTCCTTTGTGCTCTGCAAAACCGCAGACCGGTTTGCCTCCCAGCTTCCCTGCACATCCACCGAAACATTGGCATGATCGTCAAACATATGGTTGCTTTGTCCTACCGAAATCGTCTGTACTCCCATAAAATAGGATACCAGAATAAAAAGCGCCGTACATCCTGCGATTGCAGCCGTGATCGTCCGCTTTTTTGCCCGGCGGCTTTTCTTTGCCTGCCCGCGCATTGCCGCAACCGGAGAACTTTTTGCCGCCTGTTTTGCCGGACGGCGCGCGGAAAGAACAAGAGTGACAGTTGAGAGTAAAATACCGGCGATAAGCATCTGCCATGCCACATGAACATGCAGATACTGTACGGTATTCTGCCCGTACAACAACGCTTTGATAGCAAAAATTCCGCCTGTCGAAAGCAACAGTCCCAGCACAGTTCCCAGGGGAATTGCGGTGCGCCCTGTCAGAAATGCCTCGTAATACACACTTTGCCGAATCTGCCGCGGTGTGGCACCGACCGAGGCAAGCATGCCGTAACTCTTTCGCTTTTCCTCCATGGAAATAGCAAAGCTACTACCGATGCAGCTTACCGCCGCTGCCAGAATGATAACATTTGTGACCGCAACTGCAAGATAGAGCATGTGATACGCCGACTGGCCGATATCCATGCGCTCAAATCTTATCAGCCCCCAGTTTTCATAAAACCGGTACGGAGACCGCTCCATCAGATCATTAATCTGGCGGTTTGTGATGCGTTCATCTTTGATAAACGGAAATTTCTGTACGCCTGGGGTAAGTGTAACACCCACAATATCCGCTGTCGTCTGTGCCCGGTCACGCAGCCCTGCTTTCGTGTACTTGCAATAAATATCCGTGCGCTGCATGTACTTTTCCGGGATATTATCTCCCTTTGGATTCAGATATGTAATTACACTGTAGCCCGGTGCTGTCCACTCCTCAAATCCAAAGTTCGGACGCTGCACAATGCCAACCACCTGGAAAGATGCCGTTAATTTCTTTTTCAGTTTTTCTCCCGTTCGGTAACCACTCGACTGTGTCAGTACATTCCCGTTCTTATCCTCACGTTCGGAAATGTCCAGTGTGATCGTATCCCCCACACGATATTCCACACCACCGTTCGTCATCATATGCCGGGAAAGCAAAATCTCATGATCGTTTTTGGGCATACGTCCCTTGATCAGATGCAGGGCATTTTTCTGCATGGCCCGATTGTCCATTGCGGTCAGATACACATACGGTTTATCGGGATTTTTACTGCCGGAAAGCTTTGCATACCCCAGCCCGACACTCTGGTATGCGGTCGCAACCTTGCGGTTATTTACAATGTGATCCACCTCCTCACGCGGCACATCGTAAAATACATAGTCATAATCTCCGCTTAAATCCTTTGCATATTCGATCAGTCCCGCCTGACAGGACGAAGCAAAGGAAAAAACTGCGGCAAACAACGCCGTGGCAATGCAGGTTGTGATCCACACGGCAATGGTCTGCCGTCTGTTTTTCTTTCGCTCACGGATTGTCCGTTTTTTCATAATGGAAGTAACCATGCCTATCCCTCCCTTATGATTTTTCCATCTTCAATGACAATCACACGGTCGGCGGTCTTTGCGATCTCGAGATTATGCGTGATCATGATGATGGTCTGTCTGTATTCCTGATTCGCTCTGCGCAGCAGCTCAACGATCTCGTCACTGTTCTTTTTATCCAGATTTCCGGTTGGTTCATCTGCCAGAACAATTGCCGGACGGTTGATCAGTGCCCGCCCGATGGATACGCGCTGCTGCTGTCCGCCGGAGAGTTCTTCCGGAAGATGCGTTTTTCTTCCGTTAAGTCCCAGCTCATCGATCAGTTTATCCAGACGCTTTTTATCCACCGTCTGTCCGTCAAGTTCACACGGCAGTGTAATGTTTTCCTCCACATTTAATGTCGGGATCAGGTTGAAAAACTGATAGATCAGACCGATCTGCCTGCGCCGGAAAATTGCCAGTTTTTCCGTGCTCAGCGTGTAGATGTCTTCTCCCTGTATCCAGACTTTCCCCTCCGTTGGCTGATCCACGCCGCCTAACATATGAAGCAGTGTCGATTTTCCGCTTCCGGAACTGCCGACAACTGCCACAAATTCGCCCTGTGCGACGGAAAGAGACAGATCATTGACTGCGGTCACACTTGTATTGCCTTTGCCATAGATCTTCGTAAGATGTTCTGCTCTTAAAATTTCCATTGTGTTCTTTCCTCCTCTACAGGTTTCATCTTACGGATGGCAGGTGACATCTCCGTGACATTTTTCAAATTTGTCAGGTTATTTTAAGTATTTTATGATAAAAACGTTGTATCCATTTTCGGATTCAACACTCAGATAAGCATTTTGTTTTGCAAGAATGGCTTTTGCAAGGGGCAGTCCGATTCCGATATTGCTGCTTCCATCGTTTGCGGCACTGTAATAGCGTTCAAAAATTTTCTTTATCTTTTCTTTTGTGATCGGTGCCCCCGGATTTGCTATGGAGACAGACGTATAAACTGCATTATCCGAAAGCGTTACCGTCACGGTTTCGCCCTTTTTGCTGTGCTCAATGGCATTTTTCAGAATGTTTTGTACCGCTTCGCGGTTCCAGTCCAAATCGCCCACCCGCAGCACCTGTGCTTCCATGCCGCAAACGCGGATTTTTATGCCTTTCAGTTCCGCAAAAATTTCCAGATGATCGATTGCCTCCGTAAGCATCCGGTTGACGGAAAACGGCTCTTTTTTCAGTGCAACCATTCCCGCATCCAGCCGGGACAGTTTTAACATAGCTACGATCATCCAGTTCATGGAATAAATCTGCCGGGAGACTTCGCGCAGAAAACGCCTGCGGGTTTCCGGCGGCATCTGCTCATTTTCATTGAGGTTATCCAGCAGAATGGATGCTGAAGTAAGCGGTGTTTTCAACTGGTGGGAAATGTCCGCAACCGATTCTGCAAGCGCGGTCTTTTTCTCTTTTGCGTGGTCGGATTCTTCTTTTAGAAACAGCGTGATCTTGTAAAGCTGGTTTTTCAGATGGCTTAGTTCATCCTCCGTGTTGTCCGCCAGTGCCAGATCATAATGACCGCGGACGATTTCTTCCATGTAATCCGACAGTTCCGCAAGTTTACGGCTCCGCCGTTTCTGATAAATGAAAAACAAACCTCCGGCTGCAAGTTCCGCCAGCAGCACACCGCCAAGCGTCCCCAAAAGAATCCTGCGTTCCATGGTTTTTGTTCCGGCAATCACCGGTTCCGCCTCTGATATGCCATAACTTTGCAGGATTTTTTCTGCTTCTTTTCTCTCTTTCTGATGGGATTTCTGATATGCATGCGGGTGCTCTAACATGCGCATGCACTCTGAGATTTTTTCCTGTCTGGATTCCTCTGTGTCACTGCCATCGTTTTTCAGTACGATGCCAAGCATTGCAGTTACTGCCTCATTTTCCCGCGCCCTGTAGTTGCGAACCACCAACGTGGTCACAGTTCCTGTAAGAAGTAAAATTATAACACTGCACAACAGAAACCATTGAACAAATTTCTTTGCTTCTTTATTTTCGTATTCCATTATTTATCACAGAGTTCTTCCATCGTTTTTACCACAACCTTCCCCTCTTTGATCTGGCGATCGGATTCCCGAATGTGTTCCAGATTGGTTTTCGAATAGAATGGATCCTGTGGTGCTTCAATTTCAAACGGAATTTTCCGTTCTCTCAATGCCTTTTTCGTATACACCATATAAAATGTGGAAATATTCATTCCCATTGCTTCACACATTTCATCCAGTTCCTTTTTCATCTCATCATCCATACGCAAACTAATTGTTGTCATATTCTCACACCTTTCTGCAATATTTAATACATATGCTTTCATTTTACATATATTATATTCTTTTTTATGAAAATTATCAATATTTTGTCACAGATTCAGCCGATACCCGATCCCGCGCACCGTGACAATCACATTCCCCTCTTTGTCACCAAGTTTTTCGCGCAGACGCTTCATTGTAACGGTCAACGTATTGTCATTGACAAAATTTCCTGCCATATCCCAGATTCCGTTTAAAATTTCCTCGCGCGTAAAAATTTTATGCGGATTGGAAAATAAAGTCATAAGAATTTTGTATTCGAGCTTTGTCACCGCGATCGGTTCCCCGTCCCGATAGACTTTGCCCGTGTCCGGTTCCACCGCAATATTTCCACAGGTCAGCCGCCGGATTTTTTCGGTCCTGCGCAGCACATTGCGGATGCGCGACACCAATTCCCGATTTCGAAACGGCTTGATCACATAATCATCCGCTCCGAGATCAAATCCGAGCACCACATCTTTTTCCTCATCCTTTGCCGTCAGAAAAATGACCGGTGCAATGTCATGTTCCTTAATTTTCCTGCACAGATCAAATCCGTTTCCATCCGGAAGGGAAACGTCAAGAAGCACAAGATCCACCTGCCTGCTGGCAAGAAGATCCTGTGCTTCTTTCTTTGTTTTTGCCGCTAAAAACGTATATTGTTCTTCTGTCAGAAGATATTCTAACCCCATGATGATTGACTCGTTATCCTCGATCAGTAAAATTGTCTCATTCATACTGCCTTTTCCTCTGTTTTTCAACATTCTGCTTATTATAATAAAAGAAACGAAAGGAAAAGTCCAGCCATCCATCAGACTTCCAGCCGGTGGTATCTTCGTTTTCCCACAGCCATCAAGCAGACCGCAGCCGTTCCACTGCAGAATAACACGGCAAATTCATTTCCTGCAAACGACAGGCACAGATCATTTTCCATAAACCAGCCTCCGCTGGTTGCATACAGTACTGTGGGATTAAATAATTCCCGGATAAGATCCCACACATTTCCCATCTGCACATAGGCAAGCAGATATGCCCCCATAAAAAGAAGACCCAATACCGCAAACGAAAAATAACTGTTCTGTAAAAACAACTGCACTGCGGCAGTAACAGCCGCAACGATCCCAAGCAGTCCCACAAGCACCACCAGCGCAAGCAAAAGATAACGCCACTGCTCCAGCCACCAGAACGTGACAAACGGATACATCATCTGCAGCCGCGGCTCTGCAACCATACATGCCGCCACCGGAACATGCCACAGGTTCTGAAACGGAACCGCTGCAAAAAATACCAAGAGGGTAAACACTGTAAGCAGTCCTGCATAAAACAGCCCGCACAACGTTCCTGCAAGCATTTTCTTTTCCATCATTTTCTTTCCGGTGGTGGTCGCTAAAACCAGATCCTGCGTCTTATATATCCTCTCATAATCCATCAGATACAGCATCGAAAGAATCATCAGAACCGCGGTCTGCAAAATCAGCTTCTTCCACAGTTTTCCATACAAAGTGGAGTGCAGTTTATACCAACTTCCCGGATAAAAGGCATACGTGCCTTCCCCTGTTTTTCTGATCTGTTCCACCCGCTTCTGCAACCTGTCATAATTGCGCACAATCCACATTCCCCAGGCTCCTTGCGGTTCATATCCACTCTTTTTTTCTTTCTGTTCCAGAATCTTACGCATATCCAGTGTATCATACATTCCGCCATAGGTCTTTTTATAGTCCGCATAGGCACTTTCATACTCCGGGCTTGCCGTCTCCTCATCCGTCACAGCCACATGCATCTGCCGCAGTTCCTTTCTCATGCCGGCATTTCCCACATAGGTATAGATACTCAAAAACTGAAACAGCCCGAATGTGATACAGACAATCCACAGAAACGGATGCCGCAGACATTTTCCACACTCTTTTTGCAAAAGGCGCATTCTTTCTCTCCTTTACACTCATCTATCGTCAGAGATCTCTGTAATGATCCCTGTGCATTTTCCACCACAGCACGCACGCGCATGCCAAAATCCACCCCAGAATCCAAAGCTCTTCTGAATAAGGCAGGCTATTTTCATCCATCGGCTTCTGAAACAGATGTACAAAAATGTGTGTCAGCAAAAAGCCAATTCCTGCG
>ULIW01022291.1_pt1 | contig 15846 bp, 14 predicted proteins | sample 1950451 | NCBI WGS metagenome assembly ULIW01 (sample SAMEA4835452, study PRJEB28245) | human gut metagenome | biome: gut microbiome; material: fecal sample | place: Denmark | collected 2008 | reverse complement strand
TTAAAGTTTTTATATCTAAAATATAAACTTGTTCATTATCTTTTTGCATATTTAATAAATCAAATACCCCTGATATATCTTTATCTGTTATTATATTTATATTTTTATAATACCCCTTTAAATAGCAATATTTTTTATCGTCAGTACTAGACATTAATATTTTTAGAACATCTTCATAACTATATTTATTTAAAATTTTACTTATTAAAAAATCTGGATAACTTAAAAAAGGGGCATTATAATTTATATATTCTTCAAATATTTTTAAAAAGTATTCTTCTTTTTCTTCTAAAATATAATCAAATATATCCAAAATTGATGTATTTAAATTATAATTATTTAAACCTTTTTCACTTTTTTCTACATTAGAACAGATAGAGAACAATTTTGAAAAATCAGTTACACTATAATTTTTCACCATATTTTTAACTCTGTTTTTTCTTTCTTCTTCAGCTTTTTTCCAATCTTCTCCTAAATCTCTTTCATATTTTAAAGTATGTATAATTAAATACTCTTTATTTTCCTTGTATTTTTCTAATACTTTTGGGACATCAATATTCGCAATAATACACTTATGTTCAAACTCTTTTAATATTTCGCATTGGATAAAATTAGGCTTGTCCCATTTACAAAAGAAAATTTCTGTTAAAATTTCCATATCTTTTTTAAAAATTCTTTCACTATCTTCATCCGATGGATAAATATCATAATTAATTAATAACTTATCAATCATACTTTTTAGATTATCAATTTTATATAGCTGTTCAATGGCTTTAAACAAATTATATCTAAATTTAAAAACATCCTCATTTGCAGGTAATTGAATTCTTATATAATTCAGTGTTAATTTTTTCCTTGATTGTTTAGTTATGTGTCTGTCATGTTTTAAAAAGTTTTCGATTATTTTAATTAATAAATATGATAAGTTATATTTGTATTCATCATCTTTTAATACATTATTCATAAAAATTTCAATAATATTTAATTCACTTTTGTATTTATTATTTAAACTATGTTCGTCTATTCCTAAATTTAATACAAAACCAAAATAAAAGTCCATTATCAAATCAGGTCTCTTTTTATAATATTCAATTAATAACTCTATTGCTTCTGAATTAAATTCCCCATATTTAAAATTAGATAAAATCTCTATTCTCTTATCATCAATTCTTTGATTATTCTTTTTACCATTAAAATCAAATTTTTTTAAATCAATTGTTTTTGTTTCTTCATTTACTATTTCATTTTTTATCATTTTTAAAGCTTTAATTCTATCTACATTATAAAAGTGATACAAGAACTTTGAATCTGATGAATATGGTTCTTTGTTCCAAATATTTTTAATTTCTGAAATTATATAATCTTCAATATCCTTATCATAAAATATTTCGTATATCATATTTATTGCACTCATAATTTTTATTATTCCATTAGGGTATATTTTTTCTATAAAACTTGATAGTGAAACCTTTTTATCTTCTACCAACACTTTATATACTATATAATTTCCAAAATTTTGATCACATATCTTAGTAGCTTTGCCCTCAAAATAATCAACTAATTCTAATTTGTTAAGCTTTTTTATTGTTTCAAAAAATTCTTCTCTACCAATATCAAGTTTTTCTATTATTTTTATTATATTTTCATCAACAAAACTTACAGGTCCTAAAACAGATATAATAAAAAGACAATTTATTTCGATTTCTGATAAGTTGTTATCACTTATAATCGGATAATAATAACTTTGAAAAATATCATTTACACTATTTAAACTTTTTATTCTTCCTTCTACAACACCCTTAGCAGCAAGAATTGCTAATCTAGGATTACCATTTGATATTTCTAATATTTTTTCTTGGTAATATGAATTTTTAATTGAATAGTTCTCTTCAAGTATTGTTTTTATTTGCTCATCATTCATAAGATTAACTGTATAAATCTTTGGTAAATAGTACTCTTTTAATTTTCTAAGCACATTTTCTAATACATAATCTCTAACAGTCGCAATTACTTTAATTTTACATATATCTTTTTTATCTTTAACAAAATCCATGAAAGATTTTACTCTAGACATTTCATTAATATCATCAATAAAAATTAAATAATTCTTGCCATTTTCAATATAATCCTTTAAATCATCATATATTTCATTTCCATTATTTTTTATACAAATACAATCCATATCTTTATTATCAGCTATAAATGATTTACAAACTTCAACAGCCAATCTTGTTTTTCCAGTTCCAGCTTTTCCTATTAAAAGTATCATTTCTTCATTGTTTAATATTTCTAATAGTTCTGTTTTTTCATTTCTTTCAATAAAATTAATATTTAATGGGGCATTAACGCTATTTTTATCATGTTTTTCTACAAATTCTTCTATATCTAAAAGCTGTCCACTATCCACTTTAATATCTAAATAAGTCTCAGCTATTGTTTGAAAATTATTTGCTATATCGTATGATAAGTCATCTATACCTATTATTTCGACATTCTTATCTTTAAAAATATTCTTCAATTCTTCCCTTTGAGAAATACTAATATTATTGGATGTATGACAACATATTACTTTTTCGATTTTATTTTCATCAATATGTGTTTTATCAATATTATATGCATCTGTTATATCATCTTTTAATTTGCTAAAAGCATGATTTTCTACTGCACCATACATTATTAGAATATATTTTCCATTATCTAATTCTACATATGTATCTGGTGTACCTTTGGTTGTTTTACTTGTTCCTGCTTTTGTTCCTAAACAAGTAATATTAGAAAATTTATACTTCTTATATAAATATCGATCCATTATTTCTTGAAATTGTCCACCATTTTGCCTTAATATAGCTTGTTGAATCTTTTCAGTTTTTACCATTTTTACCTCCCTGTTTATAAAAAAAGCAAAATAATCCTGTATTATTATACATTAATATTTTGCTTTTCTTATGTATTATTAATTTATATATTTCTTAAATGTATCTCTCATTAATACTGCTAAATCTGTAGTTTTATTTATTAACTCATTATAATTACTATGGTCATCAAAATTCAAACCTTTTATATAAGTAACTATTCTTGAAGCTTTACTATTATTTAACCTTCTCCAATCCTTCGATATCTTGTTCTTCAAACCAATCCTAGCTTATTTCTATACTAATTCTTAATTAACTTCTTTTAAATTTTTCATAATATTTATCGAGTTCCAGCTTTAAAAGTTCCTTTTGCAATTTTGATAAATTATATTTTTCGTCTTCATCTATAAGTTTCTTATCCATTTCTACCATAAATTTTACAAATAACATCATATCTTGTTTATTCATGTTTATATTCTTCTCCCTCTTCTGCAACCATATTTAAATCATAACTTTCTTCCTCATTAGTAACCTTATACTCAAATCCATCATCATTTTTATCAGCAGTTCCAAGTCCAAAATATTTTTCAAAAAACTTCTTAACTTTAACTATTATATTTTCCTTTTTCTTTGCCCTATTACCTCCACCAAATCTTCTCATAGGTGGCAATATCTTTTCTATATCTGTTCCATTTGTTTTAACTTGTCCATCTCTAAAAGCATTATCTAAAAACTTTCTAGTTTCTTTTTCATTCAAATTTTCATCATTAATTATTTTCTTTAAGTCTATTTCTTTTTGTTCTTTTACGAATTTACCCCAATCATCCATAACATTTGTATCTGCATTTATTTTTGAAATAAATCCATCTATTAATTCTTTCTTTGAGCGAAGTGCTAAACTTGATTTTATAGCTTTATCAATAGTTCCAAGTATTTCTTTATCTTCACAATTAGATTGATGATATTTTGCAACTAGCATTAAAATGTAGTCTATGTTTACTTCTACTTGTTTTACAAGTTCCATTTCAAATACTATATCATCTTTTATACTTTCTTTTTCTCCGTCATCTTTTTGTTTATATTTTTGATATAAATCAACATACATTCCTGTGTAGTCTTGAAAATCTCTTTCAGATAATATTTCGTTTCCTGCAAATTTATCAAATGATGATAATATATTTCTTAATCTTAATATATTTCCTATTGACGCTATAAAGTCTTTTTCAGCTTTTTCTCCAACAATTTGTACTCCTAGTGGATATTTTTGTAATAATATTGCTATTCTTTCTTCATATCCTATTTGCTTTTTGCCATTATCGTCTTCATATCCATAATAGTAATCTTCATAAGATTTCAATAATACTATTCCTGTTGCATTTTTATCTCCGAATAATGCTATTGCATCATTTGTTGCCTCTTGTAAGTTTCTAAAGCATACAATATTTCCATAAGTTTTTACTGAATTTAATATACGATTTGTTCTTGAATAAGCTTGTATTAGTCCATGTTGTTTTAGATTTTTATCCACCCATAATGTGTTTAATGTAGTTGCATCAAATCCTGTTAAGAACATATTTACTACTATTAGTAAATCAATTTCTCTATGTTTTACTTTGTCTGATAAATCTTTGTAGTAGTCCTGGAATCCGTTTCCTTCTGATGAGAAATTTGTCTTGAATTTTTTATTATACTCATCTATTGCAAAGTCTAAAAATTCTCTTGAACTTTTATCTAATAAATTCGTTTCAAATCCTTCGTCATCTAATATTCCATCTGAAGTATCTTCTTCATTTTGTGCATAAGAATAAATTGTAGCAATTGTTAAGTCCTTTTGTTTTTCTTCTAATTGCTTCTTAAATTCTAAATAATATTTTTTTGCCATTGGTATTGAAGCTACTGCAAACATTGAGTTGAATCCATTTACTCTTTGTCCTTTTAAATCATAAAATGAGTTTCTTTTTGTTTTCTGATCAAAGTGTTCTATTATGTATGAAACTACATTTGATACTCTCTCTGGTGATGATAGTGCTTCTTCTGTATTTATTGCCTCTACTTCTTTATCTGTCATTCCTTCTTTGGCTTTTATTGTATTTATATAATCAATTCTAAATGGTAGTACATTTCCATCATTTATAGCATCTACTATTGTATATGTATGTAATTTTTCTCCAAATGCTTGCTTTGTTGTGCAAAAATCTGGATTTGTTGTTCTTCCTGCATTTTTTGCAAATATTGGTGTCCCAGTAAATCCAAATAAATGATAATTTTTGAAGTTTTGTACTATCATTTTATGCATATCTCCAAATTGAGAACGATGGCATTCATCAAATATCAATACCATATGTTTTTGATATACTGGATGATTTTTGTTTCTTTTTACAAATTCACTTAATTTTTGAATTGTTGTCACTATTATTTTTGATGTTGTATCTTCTAATTGTTTTTGAAGTACTTTTGTACTTCTGTTTCCGTTTGCTGCTCCTTTTTGGAATCTATCATATTCTTTCATTGTTTGATAGTCTAAATCTTTTCTGTCCACAACAAACAATACTTTATCAATATAATCTAATTTACTTGCTAATTGTGCAGTTTTGAATGATGTTAATGTTTTTCCAGATCCAGTAGTATGCCAAATATATCCTCCTGCTTCAATCGTTCCCATCTTCTTATAATTTGTTGCTACTTGAATTCTATTTAATATTCTTTCTGTTGCAACAATTTGATATGGTCTCATTACAAGTAATAAATTCTCTGATGTAAATACACAATATTTTGTTAATATATTTAAAATTGTATGTTTAGCAAAAAATGTTCTTGTAAAATCGACTAAATCTGGTATTACTTTATTGTTACTATCAGCCCAAAATGATGTAAATTCAAAACTATTGCTTGTTTTTTTGCTTTTATTTCTTGTTGATGTTTGTTCTTTTATGTGACTTTCTCTTGTTGTATTGGAATAATATTTTGTACTTGTACCATTTGAAATTACAAATATTTGAATATACTCATATAATCCACTTCCAGCCCAAAAACTGTCTCTTTGATATCTGTTTATTTGATTAAATGCTTCTTTTAGTGCTATTCCTCTTCTTTTTAATTCCACATGTACCAATGGAAGTCCATTTACTAATATCGTAACATCATATCTATTGTTATAGTTTCCACTATTTTCCACATACTGATTAATAACTTGTAGTCTATTATTATGAATACATTTTTTATCTATTAATGTTATATTTTTACTTGTTCCATCATCTCTTTTTAAAACTTGAATATTATCTTCTTGTATTTTTCTAGTCTTTTCAACTATTCCATCATTGTTATTTGCAATAGAATCATTGAAAAATCTGTCCCATTCGCTATCTGTAAATTTATAATCATTTACTATTTCTAGTTGTGTACGAAGATTTTTTATTAAAGATTCTGAATCGTGAATTTCTAAATAGTCATATCCTTGCTCTGTAAGCATTCTTATAAATTCATTTTCTAATGCTTGCTCACTTTGATAGCTGTCTGATTTTCTTTTTACTGGTTCATATTCTGTTACTACTGTGGAATCGTTCATTTCCATTACTACATTATATTTATTCATTTACTTTTAACTCCTTAAATGTTAATAGCTTGTCTCTATAATATTCGTATTGTTTCTGTCTTGCTTCTATTTCAGCTGGTAGACCTTGTGAAATGTCATTGCATAGTTTTTCAAATTTATCTAGGATTGATACTATTCTTTTTTGTTCATCTATTGAAGGCAATTCTATTTCTAAAGTTAAAACATTTCTCATATTAGGATGCTGTATTCCTGATCCTCTATAAAACTTATCTATTCTTTCACTTTGAGTTTGCATCCAATAAAATAGGTATTTATTATTTAATTTTTTTATATCATTTGATGTAGCAATTCTATTATCTCCTGTAACAAATTTGCCACAATAATATTTCATAACTTCCTGAACAGGTCTAGATTTTCCCCATGGTATGGTAACAACCTCTCCTTCTGAAATATTGTCTCCTGCAACCTCTTCTGTAGTCCACCCCCTTTGTCCTCCAGTCGATAATAAAAAGACATTTCCATTTTCTCTTTCTAAATTAAATAAATCAACAGCTAATAATGTTGGATATTTTTTTACATTAGGTTGCATGTAATTTTCTACTGCATTAAATTTTTTATCCCAAATTGTTAATTCATATAATTTATTTTTTGTAATTTTTTTCGAATCACTTATTAACTTATATAAATAATACTCATATTGCTTTTGTCTGGCTTTCAGCTCTGCTGAAAGCTCTGCTGAAAGTAATGTGAAATCGTCCAAAATATGGACAATTTCACATTGTACCTCCAACGGAGGTACAGGAATCCTAAATTTTGTAAATTCTTCCTTAGTAATCGTTTTTAACGTACTTCCACGAGCAAATTGCTTTTCAATCCCAAATTTCAATTCTATACAATATGCAAAAAATCTTTTATTTATTTCTATTTTAAAACTCTCAAAAATTGCTATTGTTCTATCAATATATGAATCAAATTGAGTAATTGCCACTCTTCCAATCGTTCCTTGAATCGAACAAATAACAGTTCCCTTTGGCGCATAAATACTTTTTGGTTGTGCAATTTTTGATATAGTCTGTTTTGTCTTTTCTTTTAGTTTAAAACCATTATCTTCAATATCAGCTACTTGTACAAATGGCATTGCCCCATCTCCACCATAAAATGAGCTGTTAGTATATGGTTGAGGAAAAGATCCTCTCCTATATGTTGCAACTTCTCCTATAGTTTTATATTCCACTCCATTAGGACATAATCTCTCTATTAATTCTTCAATTTTACTCATTTATTTTTTTCTCCAATTTAATCATTTTCTATTCTTTTTAATAACTTTTAATCTTCCATTACTCTACGATACTCTACAGTTTTATTATTTAATTCGCAAAATCGTTCATCCATGTCATCTCTAATTTTAAGTATTTTTTTTATTTCATTTATAGAATATTTTTCTAACACAAGCTTTTTTATTCCTCTATTTATATTCTTTCTTTTTTCTGAAAAGTTTTCTATTTCTTCTCTATGTAAAGTTGAATCTTCAAGGCTGTTTTTACACTTACTTTCTAATATTCGTAATCCCTTCTCTACAATTTTCATTAATTCTTGTATTGAAATCAATAACTCCTCTTTTCCTTCGCAAATATAATTTGTATAACCTGCTCCTAAATATTTTCTTCCTTCTATATCATCTATTAATATGGTCTTCAACTCATCATTAGTTTTTGCATTTTTTATTTTCTCTTTTATGCAATCATAATTTCCAAACATAATTTTAATCTCCTTTTCTTCCTATAATTCATTTAGTTATTTCATTAATAATTTTATTTATTTCTTCACGAAGTACATTTTCTCTTGCAACTATCTCATCTATTTCCTTATTCAAGACATCTATATCAATTTTCTCTCTAGTATCTTCTTTTTCAACATAAGTTGATACAGATAAATTATAATCATTTTCTGCTATTTCTTTATTTGAAACTAGTTTTGCTGTATATTCAACATCTTCTCTATTTTCAAATATTTTTACAATATTACTTATATTTTCATCTGTTAATTTATTATTATTTGTTACCTTTACACATTCTTTTGTTGCATCTATAAATAATGTACTATTATCTTTTTTACTTTTCTTTAAAACCATGATGCATGTTGCTATTGATGTTCCAAAGAATAAATTGTCTGGTAATTGTATAATGCAATCTACAAAGTTATTATCAATTAAATATTTTCTTATTTTTTGTTCTGCTCCACCTCTATATAAAATACCAGGAAAACAAACTATTGATGCTGTTCCATTTGTTGCAAGCCATGAAAGTGAATGCATTATAAATGCAAAATCCGCTTTTGATTTTGGTGCTAATACCCCTGCTGGTGAATAACGAGGATCATTTATAAGTAATGCATTATCATCTCCAGCCCATTTTATAGAATATGGTGGATTTGAAACTATAACTTCAAATGGTTCATCATCCCAATGTTGAGGCGAAACTAATGTATCTTCACATGCTATATCAAATTTATCGTAATCAATATCGTGTAAAAACATATTTATTCTGCAAAGGTTGTATGTAGTTAAATTTATTTCTTGTCCATAAAATCCGTTTCTTACATTATCTTTTCCTAATATTTTTGCTGATTTTAATAACAAAGAGCCAGAGCCACATGCTGGGTCATACACTTTATTAACTGATGTCTTTCCAACAATGGCTAATTTGGTTAATAATTCACTTACTTCTTGAGGTGTATAAAATTCTCCTCCTGATTTTCCAGCATTAGATGCATACATTGACATCAAAAATTCATAAGCATCTCCAAAAGCATCTATTGAATTATCTTTATAATTTCCAAGTGGAATATTAGCAATTCCATCTAATATTTTTACCAATTTATCATTTCTTTTTGCAACAGTTGCCCCTAATTTATTACTATTAACATCAATATCATCAAATAATCCTGCAAAGTCTTCTTCGCTTTCTGCTCCCTTTGCTGAGTTTTCAATATTATTAAAGATTCTTTCTAATGTTTCATTTAAATTTTCATCATCTTTAGCTTTTTTACATACATTATCAAATAATTCTGATGGTAATATAAAGAAACCTTTTTCGTTTACCATCTCTTTTCTAATCGTTTCTGCTTCTTCATCTGATAATTTTGCATAGTCAAAGTTAACATCTCCTGCTTTTCTTTCGCCTTCGTTTATGTAATTTGTTATATTTTCTGATATGTATCTATAAAACATTATTCCTAATATGTATTGTTTGAAATCCCAACCATCAACTGATCCTCTTAAATCATCTGCTATTGACCATATTGCTTTGTGTAATTCTTCTCTTTCTCTTATATTTCTGTTTTCCATAAGTTTCCTCCGTTACATCTAATTATCCTATTTATTTTATATCACACAATCCAATTTTTAACAATAAAAATTCCAATATTTTAAGCTATTTTGTCGAAAAAGCTTTTTATAATTTCTAATGTTTTTTCACAACTTATTTTGTAACTCACTAATTACATTCCATACCTTTCCTATTTCCTGTTTCACCTCACTAAAATCAACAGTATAAATTCTTCCACTATTTACCAAATAAGTTAATTGATTTATATTATTTCCTATTCTTCTAAGTTCTGTTACTACTTCATTTAATCCATCAACTATCACTATATCTTTATCTAAACCTTGTTTAATCAAATACTCTGATAAACTAAGTTTAGCAACTTCGCTTTTCTCAATTAATTTTTTCTTCTCTTTTTCACTAACTCTAATTGTTATAATTTTATCCTTCTTCAATTTATCATCTCCATTTCATAAAAGGGTTTGGGACATCCCCAACTATCAAGAACCCTTTGTATACACAAAGGGGAATCTTGCTAAAAACATTTCTTTTATTTTAGTTCTTTTTTCTCTAAACCAATATAAAAAGAAAGGTGACATTTTTATCTGCCACTAATCATTTCACATCTAAAGTAATTTAGCTTATACTCCAGTCATCTCAACCATTTCAGAGTGATTCCCTAATTAGGGAATCGCTCATTCTATGGTCATCATCCTTAATTTCAATACCACCACACATTTCATATAATCTTGAAATTATTGAATCAACAATACTATAATTTTTATTTATACATAATCTTTCTCTTAATTGATTTCTGTTATAATTTGTGGTTATAACAATCGGCAAATAATTATTATATCTATTATTCACTATCAAAAATAATTTTTCTAATACCCATTCTGTTGGCTTTTCTTTTCCTAAATCATCAATCACTAAAAGATCAACACTAGAATATAAATTTAAATAGTCTTTATCAGAAACTTCTGAATCGCTATATGAATCTCTAATAAAATCTAACAATTGTATTAAAGTTCCAAATATTACTGATTTTCCGTTCTTAATAATCTCATTTGCAATACATGATGCTAAATAAGTTTTACCTACACCATAAGTTCCTGTTATAAAAAGTCCTTTATTTGTTGTTCCTTTTATCAATTTATCTACATATTTTTTTACATTTTCATAAGCATTTTTATTCTTATTTGTTATTTTATAATTTTCAAATGTGCTATTTAATTGACGTTTTCCTAAATTATTATTTTTAAATAATTTGTTTATTTTACTTAAATTGATTTTTCTTATTTTATCTTTTTCAATATATTCATCATATTGTTGCCAAATTTTACTAGCTTCATTACAGGTACATCTTTCGTATGCAGTTGCTATATCTTTATAAACAATATTGACATATAGTGCAGTATAATCATTTATATGTAATAAATTTCCACAGAATTTGCACTGTTTGTGCATTTTATTATCAGTATCTAAAACTATGTCAGAAATCAATTGTTTTGAATCCACTACCATTTTCACCTGCCTTTATATCATCTTCTAATCTATTATTTTCTATTTTATTCTTTTCCGCTATATTCTCTTCTTCTACGTTACTTGACGTTTGCGTAACGTTACTTTCTTCTTTTTTCTTATCTCTAAATCTTTTTTGTCTTGCTCTATTTTGCTCTAAAATTTTCTCATATTTATCAATACTTTGATACTTATACCAGTTTTTAATTATATATGTATTTTCCTGATATATTAGCATTTCTAAATGGATTAATTTGTTCAATATATTTTCCATTTTTGCATCCGTTTTGTGAATGATTGTTGCAAGTTCATGCACTGTCATCGGATTATTTTCTGAAATCATTAACTTTCCTTCTTGCATACATTGTCCTGCTATTGTTAATAATTGAATCCATACTCTAAAAAATGTGTCCCCATCACGTTCTTTGAGTAATATTTTGATTTTTGGATTTGCAAATATATCTGTAAACACTTTAATCCATTGCATGTTTTCCCTCCTTTACTTTTTTAATGATTCTTGTTCTTTATTATTCAAGTATTCATCTAGTGCTTGTACTCTAAATAATACTCTTCCACCAACTCTTGCACATGGTATTTGTTTTCTTCTTAATAATTGGTTTACTAACCAATATGATATTCCTAAATACTCTGCTGTTTCTTTCATTGTTAGTGTTTTTCGTTCTACCTTTGGTAATTCTGGCATATAATCACCTCTCTTTTTCTTAAATTCTTTATGCAAAAATATGTATAAATATTTAATTTTATATATTCTTGCATTTACATTTGTATAATTTAGTTAACTAATTATTATTTATTATTTTAGATGTTTTATTTGCTCTAAGAAACCGTACAGATAATAATTCTAAAATTTATTTCTATTGTATGGCTATTTCTTTATTTTTTAATTTGTAAAAAATTTATGATTTTTGTCACATTTTCTATTTTTATTTCGCCTATGTATATAGAAAGATCAATAATTTAAAATTTTTTTAAATTTTTTAAAATTTTTGTGAGATTTTTAAGATTTTTTTCGCCTATGTATATAGAAGGATTAAAATTTTTTAAAAATTTTTATGATTTTTGGTATATTTTCCAATATTATTTCGCCTATTTGCATATAGAGGGATTAAATCTTAAAAATTTTTTGTATTTTTACTAAGATTTTTGAGTCTTTCTTCGCCTATTTGTATATAGGAATATTAAAATTTTAAAATTCTTTATAAATTTTGTGAGATTTTTTAATTTTATTTCGCCTATTATATGTGAAGGCAAAAAAATTAATTTTTTTAAATTTTTTGATAGGTTTTTCCATTTTTCTTCGCCTATTATGTATGAAAGCATAAAAAATTAATTTTTAAAAAGTTTTTGGGAATTTTAATACTTTCATTTCGCCTTTTATATATAGAAAGGTTATAAATTTAATACAAGTTCAAGGAGGAAAATTATGAATTATGAATTAGAAATAGCATTTGACTTCAAAAATTCAAAAGAGTATTTTGTAAGATACGAACCAATAGAACTAACAGACTCAGAGAAAATACCAGAAAAACTAAAGAATAAAAAATTATATGTTTTTGAAAAAGTTAAACCTAAAGCAAAAAATATCGGAACATTTCTGCTTGAATTTCTAAATTTAGATTTTTCAAATGCTTTACATTTGAACTATTTTTTAGTGCATTACTTTCTTGTTAATTTTATTGCTAGTAAAAAGAATTATCTAAATTTTGAATATTATAAAAGTATTGATTTAACATCTGAAATTATGGATAATCCAAAAATAATATTAACAGAAGATGAATTTATAGATTATGCTGAAGGGACGAAATTACTTTATTTTAGTTTTATTGACTCTGCTCAATTTGTTTTTAGGAATATCGCAGAAAAAATATATTTCAAGACATTGTTTGAATCATCTACTGAAGAAGATTCAGATTATGAAAGCCTAAAAATTTTGAAAGATAATGAAACATATGAATCAATTTTAGATAATATATCTGAAAATTTTAAAGATATAAAAATGAACTTTGACTTAGATTCTTTCTTTTTAGGTTCTAACACTAATAAGTCAAAAGATAGTATTAGGTATTACTATTCTTCTAATGACTTTACTTGTCTTTTGTTTATTTGTATGAAAGAATTTATGAATTATAAAAATAGTTTTAGGATTATAAAATGTAAAAATTGTAATCACTATTTTATTCCTAAAACTGCACATAAGACATTGTATTGTGATAATATTTTTAAAGATGGTCTAACTTGTAAGGAATTTGCAGATAAGGTTTCTTCTAGCAGAACATATGCTAATGATCCTATTTGTAAAAAGTATAGGAATAGATATAAAAATTTGAGTAAACAAGCTTCTATTAGTAATAATCCTGAGGTATTAGTTCTTTATGAAAGATATAAAGTTGATGGTGCTGTGATGCTTGATAGGTATAAACATGATGAAATTAGTGGTAGTGATTTTGAAAAATGGATTGATGGGATGAAAATAAGGAAATAAATAAAAGAGCTAAAATATTTTAGCCCTTTTATTTATTTTCTTGCTACATATTTCTATTACTATTGTTCGAATGCTTTTTTTACAGATTGATAATCCCAATAATACTTTCCATCTTTATAATAAACCATAGTAGCATGCGTTCCTAAATTTCTAACTGCTTCAGGACATTTAGATTTATCTATTTTGGTACTATTATATAACACAACAATTTTAATCCCAGCTTCAACTGCTTTATCACATTCATAATTAATATAACTACGATAGTCAACAGATTTACCTCTAGCACATGAATATGTATGACTATTGTAACTAACACAATTTTGGCATCCACCTTTAGTAAGACTTTTTGTATGGTCTCCTACTATCAACACAAATCTATTTGAACCATCCATACGATATTTTAATGATGCTTTAATTGAACAATACAAACTGTTATCACTAGATGTTTGCAAATCATGTGCATCAGAAAAAGATAAATTCCAATATTTACTGTTATTCCATTTGTGGATTTGATCTACAGCGTCTTTATCATGGTCAAAATCAGCTGCTATATATGTTCTAGTTCTATATACTGACATTTTAAAATTCCCCCTTTATTTTATATAGATTAATTTTATTTATTTTTTCTTTTGGAATGATAATAGAAATTTTAGTAGGATATTTAAATTTTACTTTGCTTATTTTAAAAGACCATATAATTATTTCTAATAGTTCTTGATCACTAATATAAGTTATTTCTTTAAACCTAGTTATACCACTACCAAAAATCGTTATACTTACATTTCTGTTTGCATATATTACGTCCAAACTATTCCAAAAATTCATTAAAAAACCTATATATTCTTTTAATGTTAAATTTGCTCTATTTTGATCATCAAATTTACTCAAAGATGTTATTAAAAAATCTTTATATTCTACTATTTCTCCAAGAGCATACCTTTTCTTTTTTCCATCTTTTCTATTTGTATTGTAATCTAATTTTTCCAATTTTTGGTCAATCAAATTATCTAATTCTTCGATATTTTCAACATATTTTTTTATAAATTGTCCGTTAAGAGTATTTTCTGCAATAATTTTATTATCTACTTTTGTATCAAAATACTCATTAAAGTTTATAACTTTTAAATCTTCTTCTTTAAATATATTTCCTTCTTTTATTTCAACTATTGAACCATCTATATCAAGTTTCACATTTATAATCTTATTAGCTCTTACAAATAAAAATATATAAATACTAACATTTATTGCAATAAAAACTATAAATGAAATTAACTTGTATTCTTGTGGTATATCCCAAAAAATCAAAACTGATGTAAAAAATAGATTTATAATTGATAACATATTAATATACTTTTTAATCAAATTCTTATCAAAAAATTTTACTTTCAATTTATCCCCCTCTATTAATTTATATTTGTCATATTTTATCATATTTTTTGCTAATATTCCATTAAAATCACCAAATTTTAGTAACTTTATTTCAACAAAATTCGACAATTTACCCTACATCTCCCAAAATTTCCATCCACCCCCCTGTCGGGTTTTGTTTTCCCATCAAAAAATGTTACAATAAAAACATAGTAATACAAACAATTACTAAAAACAACAGAAAGGAGGCAAAAAAGTGACAGGTAGTATTGAAAAGCGAGGAAAAAACAGTTACAGGCTAGTAGTATTCAAAGGATACGATCTAGACGGTAAAACAATAAGGCATCAAAAAACAATACACTGCAAGAAAAAATCAGAAGCACAAATAGAACTTGCAAAATTTCTAACAGAAGTAGAAAGTGGACTAATAGTAGATGGAAACATCCCAACATTTGCACAATATGTAGAAATATGGACAAAGGATTATGCATTAAAAGAACTAGCACCATCAACTTATTATAGATACAAACGTATGCTAGAAACAAGGATCACTCCATATTTTGGACATTATAAGCTAAATAAAATCAAACCAACAGACATTATGAGATTTTACGATTTGCTTGAGGAAGATACTCAAATTGTTAGAAGAAAAAACAACAATGGAAAGAAAACAAGAAAGCCCCTATCTCAAAAGACAATATTAGAACATCATCGTTTGCTATC
>ULIW01011527.1_pt1 | contig 16423 bp, 16 predicted proteins | sample 1950451 | NCBI WGS metagenome assembly ULIW01 (sample SAMEA4835452, study PRJEB28245) | human gut metagenome | biome: gut microbiome; material: fecal sample | place: Denmark | collected 2008 | reverse complement strand
AAACTTCAGGATGGAAAACCAGGTCAGCACCCATTTCTTCACATAACTTTTTATCATTGTCAAAATCTCTAGGATAGGACTCTAAATCTTCATTAGGTGCAAACTGTGTTGGGTTTAGGAAAACACTGACAACTGTTTTGTCACAATGTTCAACAGATGTTTTAATAAGACTTGCATGACCTTCATGTAAGTAACCCATTGTTGGTACAAGACCAACTGTTAGTCCATTTCTCTTCCAATCTTTCACTTGCTGACGAACTTCACTGATTTTTGTTGCTACTGTCATTTTACTTCTCTTCTTTCCTTAATTCATCAATAATTTCTTTATCTATTGCAAAGCTATGGTCTTTATCAGGGAAAGAACCATTCTTTACTTCTTTATCATACTGCTTAAAAGCATCTACCATCTTGTCACCAAGAAGTTCATATCTCTTTACAAATTTAGGTACATAGTCACTAAACAAACCCAGCATATCTTGATATACAAGAATCTGACCATCTGTACCATCACCTGCACCGATACCGATTGTAGGGATAGTTAGTTTCTCAGTAATATATTCACAAAGTTCAGTTGGTGCACATTCAATAACTACTGCAAAAGCACCGGCTTTCTCTACTGCTAAGGCATCTTCTACCATTTTTCTTGCACCGTCAATACTTTTACCCTGAACCTTAAAGCCACCAAAAGCATTTACACTTTGAGGTGTCATACCGATATGAGCCATTACAGGAATACCTGCATTAGTAATAGCCTTGATACGGTCACACATTTCTACGCCACCCTCAAGTTTAACTGCATTTGCTCTAGCCTCTTTCATTAGTCTACCGGCATTCATTACTGCTTGTTCAACAGAAACTTCATAAGACATAAAAGGCATATCAACAACAACCATTGCATTTTTACATGCTCTTGATACTGCACTGCCAAAGGTAATCATATCTTCCATTGTAACTGAAAGTGTATCTTCATAACCTAGCATAACATTACCTAGGCTATCACCTACCAATATACCGTTTACACAATTATCCATAATTTTTGCCGTTGAATAATCGTAAGCAGTAAGCATTGAGATTTTCTCTCCGTTTGCCTTCATCTTTGCAAAAGTTGAAACATTATTTTTCATTTTCTGCTCCTTTCAAAAGTACCTGTAATTCACTATAATCTCGGTTTTCATTTTTTACTTTACTAATATTTAAAATTCTTTTTGATAGCAAAGTATAAATTTCTTTTTCTTCACCACTTAAACAGTTTAAGTGCTTAGTTACTGTATTAGTGTCACATCTTTCTACCGGTCCTGTTAAGCTGCTTACTACATCATTTTCCATAACATTCTTAACATTGTTAGTTACAATTGGAGTTAGTGCTTTCAGAGCGTTTTTCCTTGTAAAGCCACAATCTACTAAAGTGGAAATACAAAAATCAAGTAGTCCTACCACAAGATTACTGCCAATAGTAGCTGACAAATGATACTTATGTTTCATAGATTTATCAATAACTTGAAAATCATTACCACACTTTTTAAGAATATCTGTAACTAACTTAACACCAAGGGCTGAGCCTTCCACAGAAAAAAAGCCATCAGCTATTTCACAATATGACTTATACTTGTCACTAATTGCAAATAACGGATGGACTGAACATATCATTGCACCAAAATCTTCTGCATCATCAAAAGCCTCTTTAGCAGACATAACACCACTACAATGGCAAATTAATTTTCCCTTGATTGCTTGTTTTGAAAGAGAAGAATATACATCTCTTATATTATTATCCGGAACTGTAAGAAAAAGAGCGTCACAATTTCTAACCAAATCATTTATACTTTCAAAACAACTTGTGTTTGTAAAACTTGATGCTTCCTTTGCACTAGTGATATTTTTGCTAAAATATCCAACAACAGATATATCCTTACTCTGAAAATATTTTCCCAAAGTAAATCCAACTTTACCTGCTCCTACAAATCCAATTTTCATAAAATCACCTACTTTCAAGGTGACACCCAAAGTCCCATTCCTTACGGATATAAGCTATAAAAGGATATTAAAAAACATTGTATGTGGTACTATTTCATAAGAATACAGTCCACAAAATATAATATAACATTCTAAAGAAAAAAAGTAAAGAAAAAATATACCTTTACACTAAATAATTTTACAGAAAAAGGCAAAATAAAACTCCCCACAATGTGAGGAGTTTAAGTTTAAAATCAATTACTTATTAAAGATTGACATAATGTCATAGAAAGTATCGTCATCATCATCTTCAGCCTTTGGAGCCGGAGTAGATGCAGGTGTGCTACTTACAGGAGCAGTAGCAGTAACCGGCTTTGCAGGAATCTTATCTTCATCCTTATCGCCGTTGAAACCTGTAGCAATAACTGTAACGCTGATTTCGTCTTCCATATTTTCATTGATAACAGCACCCCAGATAATGTTTGCATCTTCAGAAGCCTTGTTAGAAATCATTGTAGAAGCAATATCAATATCTTCAAGTGAAATATCAGCAGAAGCAGTAACATTAATGATAACACCCTTAGCACCGTCAATAGCTGTTTCTAGTAGTGGTGAAGAAATAGCCTGTTCAGCAGCAAGTGTAGCCTTATCCTTACCGGAAGCCTTACCGATACCCATATGAGCATAACCTGCATTCTTCATAATAGCAGTAACATCGGCAAAGTCAAGGTTAACAAGACCCGGAACAAGGATTAGGTCAGAGATACTCTGAACACCCTGACGAAGAACATCATCAGCAATGCTAAATGCATTCTTAAGAGTGATTGACTGGTCACTAAAGTACTTTAGTCTTTCGTTAGGTACGATAATCAGTGAGTCAACAGATGTTGCAAGTTCCTGAATACCCTGTTCAGCCTGAGCCATTCTCTTCTTACCTTCAAAAGCAAAAGGCTTAGTAACAACTGCAACAGTTAGGATGCCCATTTCTTTAGCAATCTGAGCAACCACAGGAGCAGCACCTGTACCTGTGCCACCACCCATACCGGCAGTAACAAATACCATATCTGTATCTTTAAGTAGAGCTGCAATTTCTTCCTTTGATTCTTCAGCTGACTGCTGACCGATACTTGGAAGAGAACCTGCACCCTTACCTCTTGTAATCTTTTCACCAATCTGAACTTTCTTGTCAGCCTTAGAGAACTGAAGAACATGTTCATCTGTATTTATAGCAATAAATTCAACATTTTGAACTTCACTAGAAACCATTCTGTTGATAGCGTTACCGCCGCCGCCACCGACACCGATAACTTTAATAACTGGTAAATAATTCATTGGTTCATTTTCTAACTCAAAAGCCATTTAAACTTCCTCCTTGTTTCCTATATATCTAATACATAATGCTTTAAATAGACACAATTACTATTATATAAGGTATCATAAAATACGGAAAAAATCAAGTAATTTTGTGCTTTATCTTAAATTTCAAAAAGTATAACTACATATGGTGTATATAGTATTTTTTTTGTCAATATATTACTTATTATTTTAGTAAATATTTAACTTAGTTGTATAGTGTACCGTCACCATAACCTGTATCGTAACCTGTACCATAATCTGTACCGTAGTCAGTACCATAATCAGTACCATAGTTTGTGCCGTAGTCAGTGCCATAGTTTGTGCCGTAATCTGTTCCATAATCGGTACTGTTACCTGTACCATAGTCAGTTACACCACCACTTGTATCAGTACTATAACCATTTGGATCAACATAAGAATTTGCATCGGTAGTTGATTCTGTAGTAGTTGTGGTTGTATCGTCTGATTTATCGGCCTTATCTACAATAGAGTCTTCGTTAAAGTAACTTTTCTTTGTATTATAACAAGAACTTACATCCAAAGTACCCTCAATAATACCTTGATTATTTGGGTCTAGCTTTTCTGTAATAATAACCTTTGCTGTTTTGATTTTATAATTAATATTTTCCGGTAAACCAAGTTTTACAAGAATTCTATTATCATAAGTAAAGGTTAAGTTTGCACTTTTTGATACATTGATTTCTGTTATATCTTCAAGTTTATTATTGTTAAGTGAAGTGACAATTTCTGTAAGTGACTGTCCTACTGCCTTGTTGCTATATTCAACATAGTCACCGGGAGTATTGGACTTAAGTTTTGCACCTTTTAGGATTGGCAGTCCCTTTACCTTTTTGTTGGAATTATCAAGAATTCTGCCTTCCTTAGAAACTGTACAATACTCTTTGTCGTATTTAACCATATAACTTGCTTCGCCCTCAGTAACATCAATTACGATTCTGTCAGGCAAACCAAAAGAAACATCAACCTTTTGTACATATGGGAAAGTATTTTTAATATTTTCTTCAGCCCACTTCTTGTTGGCTAAGAAAATATTTTCACCTTCCTTTATACCACAAGCAGAAACAAGTTGTTCCTTAGAATACCTTGTATCTCCTTCAATTTCAAAATTAGCTGTCTTAAAAAATACTGTTAAAGAAAGTGTAATACCGGCTACAACTACAACAGCCACCAAGGCTGAATATGTAATTATCATTCTCCATCTACGACTTTTCTTAGTATTTATACTTTTTGCCGGATTTTTCTTTCTTCTCATTCTGCGTAAATCATTTTTGTCAAGATATTTGTTGTCATCATAAGCTGACTGGTCAACAATATTCTCACCTAAAAAGTCATTACTTCCGGAATATCTGTCTTTTCTGGTATTTCTCTTTGTTGTATCAATTTTTCTTACATCTTTACGAGGTGTAATTACATCTTCTTTTAACTTTTTCTTTCTCTTTTTATTGGCTCTTTTAAATGCTTGATCTCTTCGCTTTTGCTCAGCTTTTCTTTCTTTTTCTCTTCTTTTCTTTTCTTCTTTTATTTTTTTCTTTCTGCTCTTTTCAATGTTCTTTTTTGCATCAGCCAATTTTCACACCTCTTTCCTCTATACTTTCCTTATATTTGCTCCTAAACTTGACAGTACAACCTCTAGGTCTTCATATCCTCTTTCAAGGTACTTAATTCCTTCAATTTCGGTTCTACCCTCTGCTTTTAAAGAAGCAACAACCAAAGCAGCAGCACCCCTTAGTTCTTTTGCTACTACCTTAGCACCAAATAATCTATCTACACCTTCAACAACTGCAACCTTGTTGGCTACCTTTATATTAGCACCCAGTCGTGTTAAGTCCTCAACATGACGGTATCTGCTTTCAAAAATATTTTCAACAAATACAGTTGTACCCTTAGCAACTGTTGCAACAGACATCATAACTGCTTGTGCATCAGTTGGAAAACCGGGATAAGGCATTGTCCTTACAGATTTAAAGGGCTTTAGTCTGTTTGGACTATCTATCTTAAGCTTACTGTTTCTCACCTTTATATTGCAACCGGCCTCCTCAAACAGAGGAATAACTCCGTCAAGGTGGCTACTGATAATACCGTTAAGTATTAACTCACCACCGGTAACTGCCGAAGCAGCCATCAAGGTTGAAGCAACAATTCTGTCCGGAATAATAGTATGGACTGTTGGAGTTAAATTATCAACACCATAAATATAAATTGTGCTTTCGCCTGCACCATATATTTCAGCACCACACTTAACAAGATAATCACACAAATCAACAATCTCCGGTTCTCTGGCAGCGTTACTGATTATTGTAGTACCTTTTGCCAAAACGGCAGAAAGGATAATATTTTCAGTAGCACCTACACTAGGGAACGGCAAAGCAATTTTTGCTCCATGTAATTTATCTTTTACTCTACAAGTGATAAGTCCATATCTTTCATCAATAATAACACCCATTTTTCTAAGTGCAGAAAGGTGCAAGTCAATTGGTCTTGGACCTAATTCACATCCACCGGGGAAGTACAACTTTGCCTTTCCTTTTCTTGCGATTATTGCACCTAAAAATACAATAGATGAACGCATTTCATTCATCAAATTCTCAGGTATATCACACCTATTCATATCTTTGCTATCAACAATAAGTGTGTGGTCGCTGAGTTTTGCACTACAACCAAGATACCGTAAAATCTGTATTGATGCATTAATATCACTGATAATAGGACAACAATGAATTACACTTTCACCACTGCACAAGAGAGTTGCCGAGATAATAGGCAATGCACTGTTCTTAGCACCTTGCAAATCAACTTCACCTTGCAACCGTCTGTTACCATCAACTATAAACTTAGCCAATTACAACACCCTTTATAAAATACTGAAACTATCTCTACATATTTTATGTTGGTGTTTCAAAAATGTGTTAGCCCAGAATACCTTTAATAACGCTAAATATTCTTTCATTAGCATCAACAATAGCCATCTTTCTAGCATTTTTGCTATATTCTTCAAGAGTAGCACTACTCTCAAGTAGCTTATCAACTTTTTCAATTAGAAGTTCAGGAGTTAAATCCTTTTCTTCAATAATTTCAGCAGCCTTTTTGTTTACCATAGCCATTGCGTTGTGATACTGATGATTTTCAGCAACATTTGGAGATGGAATCAGTACTGCCGGTTTGCCCTGTGCTTGGATTTCTGAAAGTGTAATTGCACCTGCTCTTGATACAACCACATCACAAGCGGCAAGACAAGTTGCCATATTGTTAATATATTCTCTAATATCAAGGTTAGGACACTTTGAAATGTCTGTACCTTTCTCTTTAACTAAATCAGGGAACCACTTACCGTATTGACCATAAGCATGGATATGCTGATACTTACCGTCTTTACCACTTCTTGCGATTAGGTCAGCTAGGTTTTCGTTAATCTTTCTTGCACCTAAAGAACCACCAAAAGATAGAACAACAGGTCTTTCATCAAGTCCAAGTTCTGCTCTGGCACTTTCTCTGTTAGCAGAAAGGATTTCCTGTCTTACAGGGTTACCTGTAATAACATAATCTAGGTTAGGGTCAAGGTGTTTCTTTGCATCAGGAATAGCTAACATAACTTTCTTAGCTAACTTAGAAAGCATCTTTGTAGTAACACCCGGATAAGCGTTTTGTTCGTGAATAATAATCGGAACACCCATCTTTGCTGCAGTACGAAGTACAGGACCACTTACATAGCCACCTGTACCAACTGCAAGGTCAGGTTTAAATTCCTTAATAATTTTCTTTGACTCAGCAGAGGCTGTAAACATTCTCTTTACTGTTTTAAGATTGTGACCGATTGCCTTAACATTAAAACTTCTCTTAAAGCCGCTAATAACAATTTGCTTAAAGTCAAAGCCTGCCTGTGGAACAAGTCTTTCTTCCATACCACCCTTGTTACCCACAAAAAGGATTTCTGCTTCTGGCATTTGTTTCTTTACATATCCAGCAATTGCAAGTGCCGGATTAATGTGACCGGCTGTACCCCCACCGGCAAATAAAATTCTCATATTTTACACCTCATTATGCTTTTTCAATATTAGAGTGTCTTGAAATTGAAAGTATTACACCCATCTGTGCCATCAATACAACCAGGGAACTACCACCATAAGAGAAGAATGGTAAGCTGATACCTGTATTAGGCAACCAGTCTGTAATAACAAAAATATTTAGAATAACTTGAATACCAATCTGTGAAATCAAACCAATACCAAGTAGTTTACCGAATCTGTCCGGTGCTTTCAGTGCAATCTTTACACCTCTATATACAAGTGCTGCAAAGATAATTAAGATTACTATTGCACCTACTAAACCAAGTTCTTCACATACAACTGCAAAGATAAAGTCGTTCTGTGGTTCAGGCAGATAACCATACTTTTGTCTTGAGTTACCAAGACCTAAACCGAAAAGACCACCTGAGCCTATTGCATAAAGACTGTTTCTGGTTTGCCAAGTTGTTTGCCACATATCTTCTGTTGTATATTCAAGAGCCTGACCCCAACCTTCCATTCTTGTCATAGCATAAGAAAGAAGACCGGTTACCCAAGCAATCAAGAAAGCAATTACAACTGCCACACCGGCAACAGCAAGCCATTTTGTGTTAATACCTGCTAGGTAAAGCATTACAACTGTAAGTAATAGAATAATTACAATACCTGAATAGTGAGGTTCAAGCACCAATAAAACTGCAGTACTGACAAATACTGCAAGTGCAGGAACAACGCCATACTTAATGGTACTCATCTTATCATAGTAAAGGCTTCCCCAATGTGCCAAGAAAAGCACAATTGCAAATTTTGAAAATTCCGAAGCCTGAATACCATAACCACCGACACCAATCCATCTATGAACATTGTTTACCGGTGGCAACAATAATACAAGAAATAGTGCCAAATAGGAAAGTCCTAAGAATACATAACATAAATGATGTAAGCTATGGTAGTCAATATAGGAAATACCCATCATAAGCACAAAACCAATAACTGCAAATATTAACTGCCTTTTCAAGAAGAAGAAACTGTCTCCCTGATTATAATATGCAACTGCATAAGATGCTGAAAACATCATTATAAGGCCTGTTACAAGAAGAACTAATAGAATAATTAGGAAAGGTAAGTCAATACCCATACCAATCGAGAAAGAAATTCTCTTTCTCTTTTTTGGAGGAGTATTTTTTCTTCTTGTCCTGCCACGGCTATCATATCTTTGTCTTTCGTTTGACATTCTTTTTAAAGTTTCTGATGACATTAAGTTCTCCTCCTCCCTATATTATATGAAGTATCAAAGTCCTAAAATTACTAATGCAGTGACAATACCACAAATAACAATTGTAAATGCACTGAATACTACAACAATCTTTGTTTCACTCCAACCACACTTTTCAAAGTGATGGTGGATAGGACTCATCTTAAATAATCTTTTACCATGTGTAATTTTGAAGTATGTTACCTGAAGGATAACAGATAGCATTTCAAGTAGATAAGTTAGTGCCATTGGAATTAGGATAACCGGCATATTCATTGAATAAGCCAATGCACAAACAATGCCACCTAAGAACAGTGAACCTGTGTCACCCATAAATACCTTAGCAGGGTTAAAGTTCCATAGTAAGAAACCTAGACAACCACCGGCTACTGCTGCTGATAAAACACCTGTTGCAGGAGAAGTCATAATGCTTGAAATAATCATATAGAAAATAGCAACAAAGAATGTTTCAGAACCAACAAGACCATCAATACCGTCAGCTAGGTTAACTGCATTAACAACACCGACAATAACAATTACACTGATAATGTGGTAGATAATTGCAAAGTTGCCCATATGAACAGTACCTGCAAAAGGAATACATGTTGTATCGCCATAACCAAAGAAAGCGTTGATTACAACGAATGCTATAGCAATTGCAAATTGGAACACTAGTTTCTGCTTAGCAGTTAGACCAAGGTTTCTCTTCTTAACAACCTTAATATAGTCATCAAGGAAACCCACTGCACCGTAAAGTACAGCCATACCTAGGCTAACAAACACCATTAGAACCTCTTTGTTATAAGAATAACCTGTTGGTTCATAAATATCACCGAAAATTGATAAACAAGGAATTGCAATTACTGTTGCAACAACAATACCAATGATAAACATAATACCACCCATTGTTGGGGTACCTTGCTTTTTCTTATGCCAAGATGGTCCAATATCAAGAATTGTCTGACCATACTTTAATTTGTGTAAAATCGGAATCAAAAATCTTCCTATTACTGCTGAAAGAACGAATGCAACAACTGCACCCACAAGTTCCCATAATCCTGTTGTCATTCTAACACCTCATTTTAACATCTTTTATATAAAAAATTTATTATTCTGCAATACCACTTTGTGGCGAGAAGGTAACTGTAATAACTGTACCTTCACTAACCTTAGTACCCTCAGCTATACTTTGCTTTGTAGAGATACCGTCACCACTTGTACTTGAAGTACCCTTAACAGAGACATTCAGTCCATACTGAGAAGCAATACTGTTTACATCACTTAAGCTCATATCAAGTAAGTTAGGTACTTCTACCGTTTCTTTTGCCGAAGATTTGTCAGTATAAAGAACAACTGTTCCACCCTTTGGTACAGTAGAATTTGATTCCGGCATTTGAGCAATAACCTTGCTACCTGAACCCTTAACTACCGGTGTAAGTCCTTCATCGGAAATCTGTTGTTGTGCATCTTCTGTTGATAGACCAACATACTGACCGGCAATAGCATCTAGATCTTCTCTTTCACTATCTGTATATTCTGTTTCAACCTCTAAGTAAGGTAAAACTTCTTCCATAATCTGTGAGAATACAGGTGCTGCTACAACAGAACCATAGTAGTTATCACCTGTAGGAGTATCAAAGAACATTAGCATTGCATATTTTGGGTCATCTGCAGGAGCATAACCTAGGAAAGACGCAATGTAGTCTTCTACACCATCACCATTACTATCTACCAACTTTTCTGATGTACCTGTCTTACCGGCTACTCTGTAACCTGCAACATAACCACATTTTACACCACCCTGTTCTGAGTTGTGTTGTAAAATTGTGTTTAATGTTTTAGATACGCTACTTGATACAACTTTTCTCTTAATCTTTGTATCATAGTTTTGTACAACATTACCGTTGCTGTCCTGAATCTGCTTTACAACATGTGGCTGAACTAAGTTACCACCGTTTGCAACTGCTGATACAGCAGTAATCATCTGAATTGGAGTAATTGAGAAACCTTGACCGAAAGAAGCAACTGCAAGGTCAACAACACCCATTGAACCGTCCGGTGTAAAGAACTGGTCGTCACTTTCACCCGGTAGGTCAATACCTGTTAATTCTGAATAACCAAATGCTTGATAATATTCCCAGAACTTTGCTGCACCTACTTTTGCACCAATCTGCATAAATGCAGGGTTACAAGAATTGATAATTGCTTGTTCAAAAGTCTGTGTACCATGACCGTTCCAGTCATGACAGTGGATAAGTCTATCACTTACTTGCATAGAACCGGTACAGTTGAAAGTGCTTGTATCTGCATTTACAACACCTTCTTCAAGTGCCATAGCAGAAGTAATAATCTTAAATACAGAACCCGGATAATATGTGTCGGAAATAGCTTTGTTACGCCACTGTTCAGCTAAAGCCTCATTATAGGCTTTATTCTTTTTCTTTTCATCTGTAATAGCTTTGATTTCTTTTTGCTTTGTTTCATCAGCTATTGTATAAGGTTCATTAAGGTCAAAGCCACCAACTGTAGCCATAGCAATAATTTCACCATTTGTAACATCCATCATAATAGCACAACCACGGTTATAAACCTTATTGGTTATGATGTTCTGTTGCATATACTTTTCAACAACAGCTTGAACTGTTTCATCAATAGTAAGAACCAGGTTGTTACCGTCTTTAGCATCAACACTTTGTTCATATGCAAACGGCATATCAACACCTTGTGAATTTCGTGCTGAAATTAGTCTGCCACTTGTACCGGACAAATACTTATTGTACTGATACTCAAGGCCTTCAAGACCTTGGTCGTCTTCACCGGTAAAACCGATTACTGAAGAAGCCAATTCGTTATAAGGATAATATCTCTTGTAGTCATCAAGTAGCTGAATAACATTTTCCAGCTTATATTTTTCGCTTAAAGTATCTTGTAACTTTAAAATTTTATTTCTTGCTTTTGTTTCTATCTTTCGCTTAACATTAACATAATATGAATTTTCTTTAGTTTCCTTTAGAACTTCATCATAATCCAAATCAAGAATTTTTGAAAGATTTTTAGCTACATACTCTCTCTGTTCATCAGTTTTGAAGTTAGCAGGAGCCATAACAACTCGCCATACCGAAGCACTCTGGGCTAATACTTTACCGGTTCTATCATAGATAGTTCCTCGTTTTGCTGAAATCTCAGTATCATGTAACTGTTGTTCAACAGCCTTTTGGCTTAAACTTTCTCCCTTAACCACTTGCAAAAATGCAAGTCTACAAGTAGCAGCACCAAAACCAAGAATCAAAATAATAGCCAAAAGAATCATTGTTCTATGTCTTAACTTTTGATTTACGCCTTTTACATTCTTAGCCAACCGGTCTTGCTCCTTTCTTATCTCTTTCATATCAATAAATACGGAAAAAGAGTTAAGATAATTAAAATCTCAACTCTTGTACCCTCTATAATCTTATTACACAAACCTAAGGGTTATGACCAAATTGAGGATATCCAATCTACTATAGTATCAAAAATACTTTTATCCTCTTTTTCAATAACCTTGGCTTTATCCCCGCTAGATAAATCCACAAATTCCTTTTGGCTACTGTTCGCTTTAGTCATACCTAGTTTATCCTGTGCATATTCCTCAATAATAGAAGTTGTGTATTTAGCATCAACATTCATTTGCATTTGAGTATATTCACTTTGGCTATTTTCTAATGTTTCCTGTGCTTCTGAAATTTTCTGATTTAATTCTGTTAGCTGAACTTGGCTATAAATAATCATACCAACTACTGCCACAACAACTGCAGAAAACAAAAAGCTAACAGTTAACTTCAAAGGATTGCGTTTGCGTCTTTTTGCTTGTTCAATTTTTTTCTTAGGTATTTTTACTACCTTATTTTTCTTATGTAAGTCCTGATTTTCAAGATTTTCATCTTCAAAAACAGAAATGTCATAAGCATTATTACTGCTCAAAAATGCCATTTATTCACCTATATAACCAATTCTTCATTTTTCTAAAATACTATATATAGTACCTTAAAATTTCTTTCTTCTCATAATCTTTACTTATTCGTAGTAATTAAAATCTCAATATATATTTATTGTAATTGTTTTGTTACACTATCTATAGATATTTGTAACTATAATTACACCACTGATATATTCTACTACATATACAGTGCTTTGTCTAGGGAAATACTACAAAACTGTCACTTTACCTAAATTTTTTCGCAAATTCTTAGCTTTGCACTTCTACTTCTAGGGTTTTTGTCCAATTCTTCCTGTGTAGCCTCTATAGGCTTACGGTTTACCAGCTTTGCCTTTGGTACATTTCCACAAACACATACCGGAAAGTCCTTTGGACAAGTACAACCCTTGCACCAAGATGCCATCTTTTGCTTTACTATTCTATCCTCTAGTGAGTGGAAAGAAATAACTGCAAGTCTGCCCTTTGGACTTAGCATTTCAAATGCTTCATCAAGACCGTTTTCAAGCTGAGTAAGTTCTCCATTTACTTCAATTCTAAGTGCTTGGAAAGTCTTTCTTGCAGGGTGACCTTCTCTTCTAACCTTTTGAGGTACAGAATTCTTAATAATCTCAGCAAGTTGAAGAGTAGTAGTAATTCTTTCTTCTTCTCTTGCTTTAACTATACCCTTTGCGATAGATGGTGCAAATTTATCTTCACCATAGCGATATATAATATCTCTAAGTTCTTCATAACTTAAGTCATTTACTAAATCTTCGGCAGAAGTACCACTTTGGCTCATTCTCATATCCAAAGGTGCATCCTTATGAAAGCTAAAACCTCTTTCGTCAGTATCCAGCTGATGAGAACTAACACCAATATCAAGAAGAACACCATCTACTTGATAAATACCTCTGTCATTTAATAGCTTTTTCATATCACCAAAACAACCATTTACAATAATTGAATTTGGCTCATTTTTAAATCTTTCGGAAATTGTTGTAATAGCATCCGGATCTCTGTCAATAGAAATCAATTTGCCACAATCAAGTTTCTTTAGAATTTCTGCTGAGTGACCGCCGCCACCTGCTGTACCGTCAACATAAATTCCGTTAGGGTTAATGTTCAGTCCCTCAATACACTCGTTGAGAAGAACTGAAATGTGATTAAATTCCATAATTAAAACTTAATAAGCTGAAGAGCATCCTCAAGTTCTTGGCGTTGTTTAGCCATAAATGCATCGAACTTATCTTTGTTCCATACTTCAATACGACTATCCATACCAACAACTACAGCCTCACCTTGGATGGCGCTGTCCTCACGCAATTTTTGGGGAATTTGAATTCTACCCTGACCGTTTGGACTAACTAGTGTTGCTGCAGATAAAAGCAAATATTGAAGTGCCATAGCTTTGTTAGCAGGTAGCTCCCTTATCTGCTCTCTTAGACGATTAAACTCATCAACAGACATAATCTGTATATTTTCAGAAAAGCCATTGGTTACATAAAATTCTTCGCCAAGTTCTTCTCTGAATTTCTGTGGCAGTACAATTCTGCCTTTTGCGTCAACTGAATGAACTGTTGTACCTGAAAACATATTAAACTGCCACCTCCATTTTAAGTAAATATGACACACAGAAATCACTTATCGACACTAAGTGTCCTATTGTGACACCAAATGCCACTTCTATATGAACCATTATATACTACTTGTAATGATATTGCAAGGAATTTGTAACAATTTCTTTATATTTTCAAACTGTTCACATAATGAGTTTTGGCATTAAAATATTGTTTTAGGCAAAAAAATAACCACTACTTTCGTAGTGGTTAAAAATCTCAATTATTTTCTAAATCAGTCTTTCTTCTGAGCCTGAATGTCCTGACGAGTCTTACGGATTTCGTTTGTTAAATCTGTTAGAGTTTCATCAGCTCTCTTCATTAGGTCAGTAACATAACCGTTAGCTGCTTTCTTCATTTCAGAAGACTTCTTCTTCGCATCACTTAGGATGTCTGCTGCCTGAGCCTGTGCCTGTTTTGTGATTTCATCTTCAGCAACTAACTGCTTCTTCTTTTCTTCACCGGCACGGATAATTTCTTCTGCTTCCTTCTTAGCTTCAGCAAGAATCTGGCTTCTATCGGCAACAATGCTCTTAGCCTGTCTAACTTCACCCGGTAGTGCATCCTGAATGTCGTCAAGAATATCAAGAACTGCTTCTGTATCTACAACAGCCTTACCACCTGTTAAAGGTAGAACCTTTGCATCGTTCATCATATCTTCTAACTCATTGATTAGGTCTTCCACTCTCATCTTAATTAACTCCTTTTAATCTACTGTATATTTTGTCATACAAACAAGCCGGAACAAAATCACTAATGTCCCCACCGAAGGATGCTACCTGCTTAACCATACTAGAGCTTAAGTACATATACTTTGCACTGGTAGTTAGGAAGATAGTTTCCAAATCGGGATTGAGTTTTTTGTTTGTTAAAGCCATTTGAAATTCATATTCAAAGTCAGATACAGCTCTTAACCCCTTAACAACTGCAACTGCTGATCTTTCCTTTGCATAACTTGCCAAAAGACCATCAAAAGATACAATCTCCAAATTGCTGATATGTGTTGTCGCTTCCTTTAACAAATCAATTCGTTCGTTAATAGAAAAACTTGGTTGTTTATTTGGATTAACCATAACGGCAACAATAACTTTGTTGAACATCTTAGATGCTCTTTCTATAATATCAATATGTCCAAGGGTTACCGGATCAAAGCTACCCGGACAAATTGCTATTTTATCCATTCTTTTTCCTCTTTCCAAGTTTAGTACGAACTACTCAATATTTTCTTTGTAACAAAAACTGCTTATCTTTATTTTACCATAGCGATATTCTCTGTCAAGGCTAAAATTAGAATATTTTTCAATAATTTTTTCATCAACAGGATGTTCACATAGTACAACACCGGTTTCTTTCATATTTTCAAATACCAAAGGCAGTACTTCTTCAAGTAGTCCTTGTCTATATGGTGGGTCAAGAAAAGCAATATCAAACTTCTCCTTATTCATCTTTAAGAAACTTACTGCTGAGCCGTTAACAACCTTTGATTTATATTGAAATTTACATTTTTCAATATTTTCATTTACTACTTGCAAAGACTTTTTGCTACTGTCAACAAATACAGCTTTCTTTGCACCTCTTGAGATAGCTTCAATTCCCATTTGTCCACTACCGGCAAACAAATCAAGAAAAGTTCTACCCTCTATTCCAAATTGTAAAGCAGAAAAGATACCTTCCTTTACTCTGTCTGTGGTAGGTCTTACATCATTACCCTCCAGAGTTCTCAGTCTTGTACCTTTTGCTATTCCTGTAATAACTCTCATAATATCACCACCGTAATTCTAACATATATAAAAGAAAAACTCAATTACTATTATTTTCATTGTGAAAATAATTATAAACGCTATCGGCAGAAACCTTATTCATTTTAGGTGCATTAAGTAATTCTTCATAATCAGCTTCGCTGATATTTTTAATAGTTCTAAAGTGCTTTAAAAGTGCTTTTGCCCTTTCAGTACCTACTCCCGGAATATCGGTTAATGAACTTTTAAAGGTGTTCATACTTCTTCTTTGTCGCTGATAACCAATAGCAAATCTATGGACTTCATCCTGCATTTTGCTGATAAAGGTAAACAGTTTTCTCTTTCTGCTAATTGCAATTTCACCCTTATCTGAAACAATTGCCCTTGTTCGGTGACTGTCATCCTTAACCATACCAAAAGTAGGTATATCAACGTTATGTTTCTTCAGTATAGGCAATACTGCATTTACCTGACCTTTACCACCATCAAGCAAGATTAAATCAGGCTTTTTGCCAAATCCAACAGGC
>ULIW01009259.1_pt1 | contig 16774 bp, 10 predicted proteins | sample 1950451 | NCBI WGS metagenome assembly ULIW01 (sample SAMEA4835452, study PRJEB28245) | human gut metagenome | biome: gut microbiome; material: fecal sample | place: Denmark | collected 2008 | reverse complement strand
GGCAAGGGTGTTGGCGATTTTCGAGGGATAGTGTGGTTTTTTAAAGTTCACCGTCAGTGTAGTTGTACCGTATACTCACGAAAATATTAATGTCTTGTCGGTTCGGAAAATGATTTCAGCGGTGTTGGCGATATATTTCACAGTACAATTTAATGATAAATCGGATTATATAAACTGAAAGCAGCAACGGTACGGTGATTAGTAGCGTTGCTGCTGTTTGTTATTACTGCTGTGCTTCAAGGTTTGCTTTCAGCTTGTCGGAATATTCACGAATGACCTTGCGGTCCGACTCGTTTACAATCTTATAAGTCGTCCTTGAATAGAAATGGCTGTCGGTATCCCATATAACAGAAACGATGCCAAGCTCGGTCAGCTTTCCGAGTACAATCGACAGGCATTCGGAGGAATCGGTGTGAGTTGCGTCCTTTGCCATATTGCTTGCGGTATAGGTCGATGTCGTTTCTCCCATAAATACGGGGATGTCATTATCCAGAAAAGCCTTTTTCAGCTCGGCACACTGGCTGTCGATATATTTAAGCCATTCCTCGCCGCCTATTTTATTCGCCCAGTACATAGAGTTGTCGACATAGTGGACAGACACCATAAGCCTGTCGTTTACCATATCCTCAGGCATTTGAAATCTCGAAGAAGTCGTTTTATCTATGTTTGTCCAGTAGCCCGAAACGATAAGCACACGCTGTGCGTTATATCCGCCTGTGCCTCTTACCGCATCGACAAACGCCTGATTGAGCGTGTTGGTCATCTTGTAAGCATTGGTTTCGGACTGTTCCTTGAGATTACCGCTTGAATCAAACTGATTGCCGCCGAGATATTCGTTATAGCCCTCGAAAACGAGTGTGTAGGGATAATCCGCAAAATACTCGGCTATCTGCGTCCACAGATGAGTGAATATTTCCTTGCACTTGTCAAGGTCGTTTCTTCTTATGATAAATTCATCGAAGTGGTGGATATTTATAACGGAATATACGCCTGCCTTTTCGCAGTAATCAACAATCTCCTTAACTCTTTTAAGGTATTCCTTGTTTATCGTATATGTATTGTCATTTTCCATCATATTGCCCCAGAACACAGGAATACGAACTGTGTTGAAGCCTTCCGCCTTCATACCGTCTATTATTTCCTGCGTGGTAACATCCGCTCCCCAGCAGGTTTCATAATCCTGCGGTTCGTTTCCGCCGACAACGGGAATCCATTCATACGTTATCTTTTCACAATCGGTCGCTTCGTATGCTTCCATCGTGTTGCCAAGACTTATGCCAAGCCCCATTTTTTCAGCCATTTCAGTTGCTGTGATTATCTCATAGCGTGATGAAGTATCACTGCTTTCGTTATCCGAAATACCGCTCTGAGCGTCCGACACCGGCTGACTTTCCGTTCCCGATGTGACATTTCCGGCGCAGCCTGTCAGCAAAAGCGCCGTTACCGTAAGTATTGCCGTTAATCTCTTCTTCATAAGAATACCTCTTTAGCAAAAAGAGCCGTTACATAAATCTATGCAACGGCTCCCGAGTGTTTATGGTTTATTTTGCGTAATCTATAGCTCTGCTTTCTCTTATCAGATGTACCTTTATCTGACCGGGATATTCCATCTCGTTCTCGATACGCTGAGAAATTTCTCTTGCAAGAACTATCATCTTATCATCGTCAACCTGTTCGGGCTTTATCATGATTCTTACTTCACGGCCTGCCTGAATAGCAAATGACTTTTCAACACCGTTGTAAGAGCTGCATATCTCTTCGAGCTTCTGCAGACGCTTGATGTAGTTTTCGTAGTTTTCGCTTCTTGCGGCGGGACGTGCGGCGCTTATTGCGTCGGCTGCCTGTACAAGAGCGGCAATAACAGAGTGTATCTCAACATCGCCATGGTGGGCCTCGATAGCGTGGATGACCTCGGGGCTTTCCTTATACTTACGGCAGACATCGACACCTATCTGAACGTGTGAGCCTTCAATCTCGTGGTTAAGAGCCTTGCCTATATCGTGCAGAAGACCTGCTCTTCTTGCAAGAGTTGCGTCAACGCCAAGCTCGCTTGCCATTATACCTGCAAGGTGAGCGACCTCTATTGAGTGGTTAAGTACGTTCTGACGGTAAGAGGTACGGTAGTAAAGGCGTCCGATGAGCCTTACAAGCTCGTGGTGCAGGCCGTTGACGTTGGTTTCCATAACGGCACGCTCGCCCTCCTGCTTGATTTTAAGCTCGACCTCACGTCTTGCCTTTTCTACTGTTTCTTCAATTCTCGTGGGATGGATACGTCCGTCCTGAATGAGTTTTTCAAGCGCTATTCTTGCTATCTCACGTCTTACATGGTCATGGCAGGAAAGCGTTATAGCCTCGGGGGTATCGTCAATAATAAGGTCAACACCTGTGAGCTGTTCAAGCGCACGGATGTTTCTGCCCTCACGGCCGATTATTCTGCCCTTCATTTCGTCATTGGGCAGAGGCACTACGGATACTGCCACCTCTGATACGGTATCGGCGGCAAGTCTTGAAATAGCAAGGGAGATATACTGTCTTGCCTTTTCGTCGCATTCGTCCTTAAGACGCTGTTCGTAAGCTGTAATCTTGACTGCCTTTTCGTGCGAAAGCTCGCTGTCAAGCATGCTCAGCAGGTGTTCCTTCGCCTGATCTAAAGTAAAGCCGGATATTTTTTCGAGAATATCCATCTGGCTTTTCTTGATGGATTCGGCTTCAGCCAGCTTTTCTTCAGCCTTCTTGTTCTTGTTCTGGAGCTGTTCTTCAAGACGCTCGATCTTATCGTTCTTCTTGTCGAGGTTCTCCTCTTTCTGCTGAAGTCTTCTTTCAGAGCGTGTTACCTCTGCTCTGCGTTCCTTAAGTTCTCTTTCTGTTTCGCTTTTGAGTTTCTGAATTTCTTTTTCGTTGTTTTCTTTGAGTTTAAAGATCTCGTCTTTAGCCTCAACCAGTGCGGTCTTCTTTGTTGCCTGAGCTTTTTCGTTAGCCTCAGATACTATCCTGCTTGCTTCCTTCTCGGCAGATTCTATCTGCGCTTCTGCCGTCTTTTTTCTATGCTCGATACCCATTTTGTACATAACAAAACCGAATATCGCCGCTCCGACTACGAATGCCGCCGCACAGAGTGTAACTGCAAGCCACACTTCCATGGGTTAGCGTTCCTCCTTTTCTGAATTGCCGTGTCACGCCGCCGCAAAACTGCATAAGCGCCTGCACGGCTGATTTTACATTTCAACATTTAATTGTATATATGTAAAATAAGCGGATCGTCCTGTCTTTTGTTGGTGAAAATTTGCAAGACAGCTGACTTTCCTGAGTTATAATAGATATTTACTCGATATTAATTTTACGGCATTTTCAACAAATTGTCAAGGGCTTTTTATAAAAAAACACTAAATTATTTTGGAAAATAGTGAAAATCTATTGACAACATTTTACCGCTATGATATAATAATCAAACTGTGAAATCGCTATTACCGTTATGCAATGCGGTTTTACAACACATTTTAATAAGCCGATGTGATGGAATTGGCAGACGTGACGGACTCAAAATCCGTTGGTAGCAATACCGTGCGGGTTCGACCCCCGCCATCGGCACCATAACAGGACACCAATTTTGATACAAAGCGTATCGGGATTGGTGTCCGTTTTCTTTATCCGAAAGTCTTTATTTAATGGGATTTATCGATACAATTTAACGAAAGAAGGCTCTGCGGTGACAGAAAAACTGTCACCGCAGAGCCTTTTCTATTTTTTACCTTTATACTATTTAACGAAAGGTCGTGAGGGTGTGCATTTTCGGCAAAGGGGTGTGCATATTTTAATTATTCCTAAAATTAACAAAAAGCCGCAGAAAGCCGACCTTTGACCTGTAATAAGCAAACCACTATACCGTCCCGGTTGCAATCTGCTCGAAAATATGATATAATAACCTCAGACATAAAATCCGCCGAAAGCGGATTTTGCCGTGCTTTGCACGGCTTGCGGAGCACCGCAAGTCTGAGAACATTTTTCCGTCAAATCCTTTTGTCTGTTGACAAAAGCACGGCGTTCCGCCGTGTCGGCTGACGCCGATTTGATTTGTGGTATAATAACATATAATAATTCCGAATTTGCAGGTGAGAAGATGGACGCATACCGTATCGCAATTTGCGATGACGATGATATAATACGAGAAAATTTATGTTCTCTTTGTAGTGATATTTTAACTGATGACAGTGTTGAATATGAGCTTGAGCCTTTTTGTTCGGCTCAAGAGCTTGAAAAACGGCTTAACAGCGAAAACTGCCCCTTTGACCTGCTGATATTGGATATTCAGATGGACGGCATGACGGGTATGGAACTTGCCCGTTCTTTAAGAGAAAAAGGTAATCGGGTGTCAATCATTTTTGTGACAGCGTGTGAGGATTATCTTAGCGAAGGATACGGCGTTCAACCTATTCATTTTCTCTTAAAGCCTGTACGGCGGGAAGCACTGGCAAGTGCGATCCACACTGATCTGAAGCTGAATTACATACCGAAAACCGTTGTGGTTCACATCGGAAATAAACTGGTGCATTTATCTTTTTCGGACATACGATATGTCGAGAGCTATAATCACAGCATAGTAATCCACCAAAGTACAGGTAACAGCACCTATTATTTTTCGCTTTCGGATTTTGAAAAACAACTTCCTGCGGGGCAATTTGCCCGCTGTCATAACAGCTATCTTGTGAATTTGAATGAGGTGCGTGAGATCGGTAGAACGGAGCTTTCTCTGCAAAGCGGCGAAACGCTCCCGGTGGGAAGAGCCTATTACAAAGCCTTTCAAAGCGCATTTGTGCGATATATAAATCAATAACAAAGAGGTCACCGCTTATATTCGGCGGTGACCTCTTAATATTTATTTTTTAGGCAGCTTAAGCGCTGTATGCACGGTGAAGATCCGATCCTCCGAAGTGAAAATATCCAGTATGCTGTGGTAACGCACGGCGACGGTGTTCATCAGCTTTAAGCCGAAGCCGTGGGTTTCGGCGTCATTTTTGGTTGTGAGATAGTTGCCGTCCGCGTCCTGTCTGTGCTTGCCGGAATATGAATTCTCACACTTTACAGCAAGAAAGCCGTTCTTTGTTTCAATTTGAAAGCGGACAAACCGTTTTCCGTCGGTAACCTCCGCGGTGGCTTCCAACGCATTATCAAGCATATTCATCAAAAGCTCGCATAAATCGCTTTCGGCAACAGTCAGCTGCGGCGGAACAGAAACGAGCACATCAAATCTGATGTCGGACTGTGCCGCACGGTAAGCGGCGTCCTGCAAAATCGTATTGACCGTGAAATTTTCGGTAAACTGCGTTTGTGCCAAATGATCGTTTTGCTGTTTTATATCTCCAATCAGCTGTCCCAGCGTCTTATAATCGCCCTTCTGATACAGTGCGTCAAGGGCGATTATTTTATGCTTCATTTCATGGCGAATGGCGGCGCTGTCGGTCACCTTGCTTTCTATCGCATGATAGCTGTTCATGATAAGCTCGTTGCGCAGACGGAGCGTTTTGGCTTCCATCTGCTGCGAAATGATCGAACGTGTTACGGCATAGGCGGAGATGACCGCACATACGGCGACTGTCCAGACGGTGATCCAATACAGAAGCCCTGAATAATCATAAAACTCCGTGACATCTGAGATCAGCCTGCCGATATATTTTGAAAGGCGGCTGTTTGTGAAAAACGATACCATGTATGCGACAGCCAATGTAACGGCACTTACGGCGGCGGAAACCCCAAAGTATTTCCAGAATTTACGTTGTCTGTTCATCACAAGATATACTATCAAAAGCACAAGCAACAGAATGCCTATTTCCTGCCGATTAAGGAAATCGACCAATCCGTCATCGAGAAAATGATGTCCCATTCCTTTGGTGATCCATTGCATAGTAAGCCCCACAGAGGCGAGGAAAAGCGGTATCAGACTCCAATCAGCATTTTTGCGCGCAATTCCCAAAAGAAACAGACCTGCGATCATCAGCGATATGAAAGCGGTCGCACCTGCTGGAATGCTGTAATAATTCGCATAGGCGTAGCTTTCGATTTCTTCCGCATCTACAGGCACAAAGCGTGGAAAAGGCGGGAAAATAATGCTTGTCGTGTCGGTCACCGTGCCGATAACGGTAAGCTTACATTCGGTATCGAGCGGCAGCGGAATAATCGCCTGGGTCTGCCCTGCCGCTCCCTCGGGCACAAGAGTTTCGGACTGCCACACCGCTTTTTCGTCTATGCTGACCGTCAGATTCATTCCTGCCGTTTCAAATACCAGATTACCGTATTTGCTGTTTGCGGGAATGACTGTTTCAAGCCGAAACCTGTCGCCTGTTTCAGGTGGTACGGAATAGTCAAGCTCGGTGAGCGAATCATCTTGTCCGATTTTGACGGCAGTTTGCCAGTCTATATATTGTATAGATGTATCAAGCTTAGTGAAATTCTGCAAAAACCATATCATTCCGATGCAAAGGATCGGAAACAGTGCCGTGCATATCCACCGTAAAGATTTTTGTATATTGTTCTCCATTATGACGAGAAACCTCCCGTTTACAGTAAAATTCATTGTGCCGATTGTCCGTATACTATTTTACATTAAAATCCGTCGTTTGACAAGCGATATTTTATCTGTGTAATTCTCTGCGACGTAAACGACAACAATACAGCGTAAACGACACGCCCGAAATCTCCGCATTATGATATAATATTTAATAAGAGCTATATGACTCATTTTTTTATTTTCTATTCTGCCGCTGTATGCGGTAAACCCGATTTTGAAGGAGTATGAACTATGAACAAGAAATTCATTTTTCGACGAGCGATAAGTGCGGTGCTGGCTGTTGCGATGATAGCCGCAAGTCTGCCGTTTTCGTCATTTGCCGAGGACGGCTCGGACAGTCCGACCTTTTCATCGGATGCGGCAAATTCGCTGATGAAAAACACCGTCCCTGCCGGGTACGACAAGACGACTAACCCCTACGGCTACGATGTTGACCACCCGTTTGCGATGGTGGAGCAAAACGAGCTTTTTTATTTGCAAACCACCGCATCATCGGTCAACGGAAAAATTGCCGATGTGGGAACGGCGGAAAGCCTGCTAAGCTTTATATCAAATAACAACACCGCATCGGACGGCTCTCTGCCGGACTTGAGCTTGTCCAGTAGTATTCAACAGCTTTCGTTTATACAGTCGGTAGCATTTGACCCTACAGGTTCTGGAAGAAAAGACTATGTTGTCTATGTCGGGGTTCACAGAACACGCAAACAAGTTTATGCCATTTTGTCCAATACTGTAACGGGTAAGCAGTGCGGCACCTATATTATTAATTTTCCCCTCGACTGGATCGCAGATTCCGACGGAGACTTTCAGGTCAACGGCTATGAGACAAACGCACTTCTTGATGTCGTCGCCGGCGACTTCGATAATGATGGCAAGGAAACCGTTATTGTCTATGTACCCGGCACAAAAAAGTCGGCAACATGGGTTACTACCGACCTTTACCAAGATATAAATAATGTCGGTAGTCTCCTCTGGGAATTGCGTTACGATGCTGACGGCAATAAGTTGACTAGTAATCACAATAATACAACCACAGGTGATGGCAGATCTTTGGGCTATGACCTGCTTCACGACCTCTATATTGAGACATACCAAAGCGGAAAATCGGTAAAAGGTGCAAGAAACGACAGCATCGGCGGCTCAAAACAAGATACATTGTATAACGCCATGCACAAGCTGAGCGTAAAAATGGTGGTCGGTGATTTCAACGGCGACAATATAGATGACCTTGCCGTGCTTTCGTATTTCCATGTAAACTGCATAACGAGCGACAACAAAAATGTATACCGCCCGCAGGTAAAAATTAAATACGGCGGCACTATGCCGAAGGAAGGCTCTTTTATCGATCAGAAAGCAGATGAATCTTTCTATGTCTGCCCCGAGGGCAAGCTCTCCGATGGAGAAGTACAGTCGTCAAGTAGTATGAACGCCTGCAATATAACGGCAGGTGACATCAACAATGACGGTTACGACGACCTTGTTGTTGCAGGTATTAAGGCTGAAATCGAAGGTTACGGTGAAACAGATGAAAGCTATCTTGCCTATACAACGCTTCTGAACAACAAAAACAATGGCTTTATTCAATCTGATTACAAAACCATGTCAACAAACGAGTGGACATATAAAAGCACCGATGGCGAAGACATTGTTTCTCCTTTAGCGGTGGAGGCGGTTGCTTATAACGGAGCCAGTGCCGCAGATTTTATCTTTATCAACGGCACGCTGTATACATACAACACCGCTACCGGCGAATTAAACACGGTTGCCTCCCAGGGCTATAAAATGAGCGGCTTTCAATTTGACGGTGCGCTCGGCGGGCACGAAGAATTCATCCGCTCGGTTGCTGTAGGTAATTTTGACGGCAACAATGCCGGCAGAGAGCAAATCGTATTTGTGACTTCCTGCCGGGACGGAGACGATACTTATTCTTTCAAAAAAGGTTTGATTTCCGCCACTTATAACGATACTGCCGCCGATTACGGCGCGGCTACCGGCTTTAAAACAACACTCTCCGATTGGGGTCCGAACAAAGCAGACGGCGGTTATAAGGGCGGCGGTGCACAGGTACTGCTGACTGCCTGCGACCGTGACCAGGACGGCGTTATCGCACGATATAAGGGCGTGAGCTACGCCTACAGCGACCCCGAGGTCAAGGCAGTTATGCAGGCGGCGCCCTACTTTGCGGCACTGGGCGATTCGGCAAATAACGAGACCGACTATACCATAACCGAAAGCTACGAGCTGGAGCAGTCCTCTTCAAAAAATGTTTCCTACAGCGTGGGTATGTCCTACAGCTACGGCGGACTGTTTGCGCCTTTTGAGTTGGAGATCTCTGCCGGCTATTCTCTTGAATGGAGCAAGAGCTTTTCCGAAGCACTGGAAACCGAATACGCCATGACCGTCAAGGCGCAGGCGTATAATACGGCACTCGTTGCAAGAACGCCGGTATTCATTTACTGCTATGAGGTGCTGGATGAAAACGGCAAGTGGTCGGACGAAACGGCAATAAGCCTGTCTATCCCACAGCAACCGGTGTATCAGCAGATGAGCATTGACGACTACAACAGCTTTGCTGAAGAATACAACTCCTATATGGAGAAAAAGGGCAATCGCGCCATCACTAAGGAGTCGGATAAGACCTCAAAAGACGAAGCCTGCTATTATCCCCTTGAGCAGATCAACGAAGAGGAAAACTGGCTGAACGGCAACGAGGGCAACCCTTATATGTACAATCAGCTGGGCTGGGGCGCATACAGTGCACTCGGCGCTCAGCAGCTCAGCCAGAACACTATCCGTCTGGGCTATGCGGGAGGTCTGAATGAGGTTTCCTATTCAAAGAGCAATATCAAATCGGTTTCTGAGGAGATTTCTCACGGATTTTACTTCAACTTCTCCATCAGCTTCGGTGTATTCGGCGATGGTATACTATTCTCGCATGATGTTGGTTTTGAAACCAGTCTGAGCTACAGCAACGGTTCGGGCGTTTCGACCACGAAAACCTCCTCGCAGGGGTGCATCGGTGCAGTCAATGATATTGACGGTCCTGCTCTTGCCGAGGAGGGAATCCCCGCAAGCATTTACACGCAGTACACATTCGACTGGACGCTGGGACAGTGGTTCCGTCACCTCTACGGTGAGGAAGGCAACAAGACTGTCTTTATCGGCTACAGCCTGTCAAATGTCAGCACACCCGCTCCTGCGGTAGATGATCTGGAAGCTGAACTGTTCGCAGATGATGCAGTGCGCCTTACATGGTCTCAGCCCGACAAGACTCCCGGTTGGCCGGAGGTAGAGGGCTACTATGTGTACAGCATTGAAAACGGCGAGTATACGAAAATTTCCGATCTGCTCTCCGCCGACACGACCTCCTATGACATTGAAAACATGAAAACCAACACCGACTTTAGCTTTGTTGTTACCTCCGTTTGCAAGGTGGACGGTAAAGAAAAGGAAAGCACATGGTCGAATATCGCCGAGGTTACAACGGCAAAGAAAGACTATAATGTCAACTACTCTGTCGATAACGAAGATGCCGCCGACATTAAGGTGCGCCATCTCGGTAATGTTGAGATCAAGTCGGGAGATGAGATAAGCGAGAGCGAGATCATCAAGGTAAAGGTCACCCCAAAGAGCAAACTGTATGAGCTTGTATCCATGACGCTTGACAACGGCGGAGAAACAATGGTATTCACGCCGGAAGCAGACGGAACTATCGAATGTGCCTTTACCCTGAACGGTGAAGCAAATATTCAGGTTTCGACCAAGCGTGCGGTAACTTCCGCTCAGGTCACATTTACCGGTACATATACGGCGGACGGCGCGGTAATAGGTACGGTCAGTGCGACAGTGGGAGATGCTCCGCTGAGCGCTCCCGGCGGCACAGTCACCGATGATGTAACATTTGCCGCAGTACCGGAAAGCGGCTACGGACTTAAATCGTGGAAGATCACCGATGCGGATAACAATACCGTAACCATAGATGCCGCAGGCTCAGACGCCTATACTCTGAGATTGGCATCGGAAGAATACACTGTTGAAGCAGAATTTGCTTCTCTTTCCGAGATCGGCAAGCAGGTAAAGGTAAATATCCCCGCAGAGGGCGGTACAATAGAGATCACCGATGCAAACGGCAATATTATAGAACTGAATGACAACAACAGCGTGTATGTTCCTGTTGATTGTGAACTGACATTCACTGTCAAAGCTGACGCAGACTGCAAGTTCCGTGCATGGACAGGCGACGCCGAGAGTCAAAGCGGCGAAAGCTTCACTATGACTATTACAAAGGACACTGAGATCGGTGCAGAATTTGATGTTCCTGTCCGTCTGACGCTGACCTATTCTGCCGCAAGCGGCGATCAGACAGGCGCAGTGGCAACTAAGCAGGGTTATCAGTCGGGTACGGGTGTTATTGTCGGCACAAAAATTGTTCTTACCGCACAGGCGGCAGAAAATTACAGAGTGCAGAAGCTCGTCATTACCCGTGACGACAAGGTCGACACCGTAACGACAGATGATAAGCTGTACAGTCAGTACGACTATGAAATCGTTATGGATACCAAAACCGACATTCAGGTGTATTTCACCGAAATCGAGCAATATACTGTTACAATAGACAGTATCCAAAATGCCGATATGACTGTTAAAAACGGAAACGAAGATTTTGTAAGCGGTAATACCGTTCGCTACGGAGATGAGATCACCGTTACAGTAAAGCCGAATGAAAACTACCGCCTTGCAGACACGGCTTCGTGGATCGACAACAACGACGGCAGTTATACCTATAAGACAGGCGCTGTCAAAGCGAATACAAACATCTCGGTAAAAATCGAGAAGATACCGGAATATACGGTTACATTCCCCACAACTATTGAGGGCTGTATCCTTTCGGTTAAAAACGGTAAAGAAAAGATCTCAAGCGGCGACAAGTTCCTTGATGGAACACAGCTTACCGCTACCGTGACACTTGACCCGACCTTTATTCTCAAGGGCTGGTACATCGGCGGCGAGCTGCTTTCCGAAACAAACAAAAACGAAATAACATTTACTGTAGACAGCGATATACTCCTTACTGTTATTGTGACAGATGTAAAGGGTGATACAGGCGACCAAGGCGACCAAGGCGACAAGGGTGATACCGGCGCTACAGGTGTAGGCGTTAAGTCGGTAACTATCGACGAGGACGGAAATCTTATTATCACACTGACCGATGACACCGTGCATAATGCAGGCAAGGTAACAGGAGATAAAGGTGAACAGGGCAATCAAGGCGATAAGGGTGACAAAGGCGACAAGGGAGATACAGGCATAGGCGTTAAGTCGGTAGCGATAGATGATGACGGAAACCTCATAATCACTCTGACTGACGACACTGTGCATAATGCAGGCAAGGTAAACGCAAGCAACGGTGAAAACGGTAGAAACGGTGCTGACGGAGTCGGCATTGAGAATGCTGTTGTTGACGAAAACGGCAACCTTATCATTACACTGTCAGACGGTACTGTACACAACCTCGGCAAAGTCACCGGAGAAAAAGGTGACGCAGGAAAGGACGGTCAAGACGGTTCAAACGGCAACGGAATACAATCGGCTGAAATTGATGCCGACGGCAATCTGATTATCACGTTTACCGATGGCGTTGTTACCAATCTCGGTAAAATCGTCGGCACTGACGGCAAGAACGGTACGGACGGAAAAGACGGTAAGGACGGCGTTGACGGAAAGAACGGTATCGGAATCAAGGGCTGCCGCATTGATGACAACGGCAACCTGATTCTGACACTGACTGACAATACGACGTTGGACGCGGGCAATATTTCCGCTATCAGCGACAACGTTAATGTTTCCAAGCCGCTTGCAACCGCGGCAGTATCCGTTGCAAGCACTTCTCTGCTCTGGAATGTCGTGAGCGTTGCAATCAGTATCATAAGAAAGAAAAAATTGGTCTGAGCGTAATTGAGGCTTCCGGTGAAGCAGTGCATCGTGTACGATAAGAAAATATGAAGGAACACCGCCGCACAGAGAGTAGCTTCTCTATGCGGCGGTGTTTACTGTTTGATTTTATTGAGATGGCATTGATTTTTAGTAGAGCGATCGTTTTATTGCCTCACTTTAACCTTAGTACCATTGTAGAATACAAAGGTTATCTCGCTGTTCCTGTGGACTATTGCTTTCTCTACCATCACAGTCCATAAAGTGTCGTTCCACTCGCTCAATACGGTCGGCTGTTTTTTCAGAGTTCTTATGTAAAGCGCTACAGCCTTATCTTTTTGACTGCGGAGGGTACGGAGGTTTTGCAGGCGTGCCAGTTCTGCAGCCGCTGTTTCGTACCTTTTGGTAAGTGATTCATACTTTTTCAAGTACGCTTCCTGCGATTGTGCGGTGACTGCATTATCCTTAACTGCAGCCTTGACAAGTTCGGCAACAATCTGCGTTTCCTCAAGGTGACGCTCAATATCGGCGTCTAGTGACTTGAAATCGGTCAGCTTTTTGCGCATCAGTTCGCAGTCCTCAATGATTTGCTTTCTATTTCCCATCATCTGGTTATAGGCTTTTATGAAGAGCTGCTGTACGGTTTCCGTATCCACAGTTGGCGTCAGACAACGTTCACCGCCTTTGAATTTATTGTTGCACTGCCAAACAGTGCGACGGTAGCGGTCGGTGGAATGCCAGACCTTTGAGCCGAAGAACCCGCCGCAGTCCTCGCAAACCAGCTTTGCAGAGAGTACGCTTTTTCCGCTGTATGCGTTGCCGAGTGCTTTTCGTCTGGCAAATTCAGCTTGGACGTGATTCCATTCATCAGGTTCAATAATGGCGGGGTGGCTGCCCTCAACATAATACTGCGGCACCTCGCCTTCATTTAGCTTTGTTTTCTTTTGCAGAAAATCTACTGTAAAAGACTTTTGGAGAAGTGCGTCACCCTTGTATTTTTCATTTGTCAGAATACTGGTAACTGTGGTTTTGCTCCACTTTGCCTTACCGCTTGGTGACGGTATTTCCAAGTCCTCAAGATACCTGCAAATTTCTGCTTGGGTTTTGCCGTCAAGAAATAATCTGTAAATCAGCCGAACAACGACGGCTTCTTCCTCGACAATGGCAGGCCGTCCGTCCTCGCCCTTTTTATAACCGAGGAAATGCTTATATGCCAAATGAATCTTGCCGTCAGCGAAGCTCTTGCGCTGACCCCACGTAATGTTTTCGGAAATACTGCGGCTTTCTTCCTGCGCCAGTGAGGACATTATGGTTATGAGCAGTTCGCCCTTGCCGTCGAAGGTGTAAATACCCTCCTTTTCAAAATAACACTCAACGCCGTTTTCTTTCAGCTTTCGGATAGTTACAAGGCTGTCAACCGTGTTTCGAGCAAATCTGCTGACCGACTTTGTAACAATAAGGTCGATTTTACCCGCCAATGCGTCCGCTATCATCTCCTTGAAACCTTCGCGGCGCTTGGTATTTGTGCCGGAAATTCCTTCATCGGTATAGACCCTTACGAAATCCCACTCCGGCTTTGACTGAATGTATCGGGTGTAGTAGTCCACCTGCGCTTCATAGCTTGTGAACTGCTCATCACTGTCAGTTGAAACTCGGGCATATCCGGCAACACGCCTTTTCTGCACGGATGCCTTTGGCAGATGCGTCAAGGAATTTACAGTCGCCGGTATCATCGTAACTTTAGGCATTATGCTTGCTCCTTTCTAATGTTTTCTGACGGGCGGCTTCTTTCATCTCGTCCGTCCAACTTTGACTGCGTGAGCGGTCTTTCCAAATTCGAGTAATTTCCGAACCGTCCTTGAAATAGAAAATCAGGGTATTATCATTGCAGACGCGAATATGCTGAATTCGGTGGCAAAGCCACTCGTGAGTAAAATCATTCTGACCCAGGACATCAGCAGTGACTTGCTGTAGAGTAGACTCCGGTATCTGCTTAGACGCACAAGCTGCTTTACCAAGTGAATTGTATGTTCCGCACACCCAGACCGCTCCCGTTTTTGTGATCTTTCGGCGATAGTTTTTGCCGCAGTTATCGCACACCATAAGGCTTGAAAAGGGATATGTTTTCTTTGGCACAGACTTCTTGTTAAACCGAGCCGCCCGCCTTGACTTTTCCTCTTGAACAGCTTGAAAAGTTTTTTCGTCAACAATGGCTTCGTGGCTTTCTTCAGCAAGATACTTCGGAAGTTCGCCGTTATTGAAGATTTTCCGTTTAGTGATATGGTTTTCACGGAATGTCTTTTGCAGCAAAAGATTACCCGTATAGGTGTGATTGCTGAGTATTCGTGAAACTGCGGACTGATTCCATTTACCGCCAAACCGTGACGGAACACCCTCCTCATTCAAGCGTTTTGCAATAAGCTGGTAGCCGCTGCCCGAAAGGTATTCATTATAAATACGGCGGACGATTTCGGCTTCCCTCGGAACAATAACATAATGCTCGTTTTCCATACGATACCCCATTAAAGTCCTATCCCAGGGAATACCGGATTCAAAACTACGCTTGATTCGCCACTTCTGATTTTCGCTTGCCGAGCGGCTTTCTTCCTGTGCGTATGAAGCAAGAATCGTCATCATCAATTCTCCGTCACCGCTAATTGTGTGAATATTCTGCTCCTCAAAATAAATATCCACCCCCAGAGCTTTGAACTCACGAACTGTCTGTAGCAAAGTGACTGTGTTTCGTGCAAAGCGGGAGATGGATTTTGTAATCACCATATCAATTTTACCGGCACGGCAGTCTGCGACCAAATTCTGAAAACCTGCTCTTGAATCCTTGGTGCCTGTCTTGGCTTCGTCGGAATATACACCCGTATAGAGCCAGTCACCGTGGTTTTGAATGAGGTCGCTGTAATAGCTGACCTGTGCTGAGAGCGAATGGAGCATAGCGTCCTTACCGCTCGACACACGAGCATAGGCGGCTACTCTCTTTTTTCTTTCCAGCTTTGGCGGTTTTGATACGATGGTTATTTTTCCTGACATAACGTCACCTCCTTATAGTGTGACATATTACCTCTAAAGCCATCATATATCAAGTCCATTCCGCAATATAAACTACACGAAGATATACCGTATTTTTCGTTCATAATTGTATCAATATCGGCGTAATCTTCCGGGGTTATAATCCCCATCGACAGCATTCGTTTTGCCTGGAGCATGGAAGCAAGGTAGCTTTCCAACCGATTTCTGTAATTGTCACTCATCAGAAGTATGCCCCTTTCTGAAACGGTCTGTTATGTAGCAGGCATGAGAACAGTATTTTCTGTGATTGTTTCCGTAAGCTGTGAAATGACGTCCGCAGCAGGCACAGGTATATTCATAATTTGCTTTTCGGTTGACGCAATCCCTGTGTTCATTCCACCATGTATTTCGACAGGAATCGGAGCAGAACTTTTTCGGTTTCTGCTTAGCAATGTTTTTTATCAGCTTTCCGCACTGTTTACAGGCCACGGCATTCTTTGATTTGTCACCCAGACCGTTGCGGCGGCAGAATGAGCGCACCGTATTATCTGATATGTCGAGTGCTTTTCCTATTTTAATATAACCGACGCCTTGTAAGCGCATTGTTCGTATTTGTTCTTTTTGCTGATTTGTCATTGAGCTTTCCTCCAATCCGAGGGATTACCTCAATATCAACTGGAGGAAAAATAGTCATCCGATCCGAAATAATAAGAGATCTTATATGTTTTTTCATTTTGTTTTTTACAAATGCGCTTTATATTCAAAGATATGCTATAATATATTGCCCGAATACGTAAGCCTATTAGAGCAAGGCTAGATAATAGCCACTTTTTGTTCCACTGTCGTATAGGCATCTCCAATTCCTTATGTGTATATAGGCAAAAGGAAAATGTAAAATCCAAAGTGCTGTGAAATAAAAAATAAGCCGAGGATATCTGGAAATCCCGGATATCCTCGGTTTGAACAAAATTTAATAATTATCAAACAATATCCCAATATTGGGGATACGCCATTTTTTTGAACTGTATTTATCATTTACTTTCATAGTGCATTCAAGATGTCGATATTTCGCACAAGTTAACCACTGATTTGGCGAAAAAGTCATAAGAAAAATGCAGCTGATGACCCGAAAGTATCAGCCGCTTAAATCATATTGTAATAGCGATCATTTATTATTATGTATAGACATTTTATATTTTACGAGTAACACATAAGCATCTGCATTTACTTTAGCACAGCATATATCACTTATGTTTTTTA
>ULIW01027552.1_pt1 | contig 17302 bp, 15 predicted proteins | sample 1950451 | NCBI WGS metagenome assembly ULIW01 (sample SAMEA4835452, study PRJEB28245) | human gut metagenome | biome: gut microbiome; material: fecal sample | place: Denmark | collected 2008 | reverse complement strand
CCGACAAAAAGAACTATCGGTAGCTTGCTATCGCAGGCAAAGCTGAATGATATAACAGATGCGCATTAAAAAACTTTTTCTACAAGCAAAAGCGGAACCACACGGCTCCGCTTCATACTTTTATAGATTACTTATTTGCTTTTCTTCGTCTGCGACTCAGGGGCTGAACTACAGCCGTGGCACTGGGCGCAGTGACCGCTGCATCCGACGCAGCCGCCGCAAGAGAACTTGCCCTTTTTCTTGTCGCTTACCAGCTTGTGAATGATCAGTATGATCACCGCAAGTAAAATTACCGCTACGATTATTGAACCGATAACAGGATCCATAAAGATCACTCCTTTTTATTTCTGAAATAAGACCTTACTTTGTAACCTTGACCTTAACGCCGAGCTTCTTGCTTTCCTTGTAAGGACGAACGAGAAGGTAGATAAGAGCGGCAAGGATAAGGAATGCAACGATAAGACCGATTATGTCGCCTGCGCCTGCAAGTGCGCCTGTGAACAGCTTGCCGAAGTAGTTTATCATAAGAGCGATTACATAAGCAAAACCGCACTCATAACCGATAGCAAACCAGAACCACTTAGCGTTGTTCATTTCACGCTTGATAGCACCCATTGCGGCAAAGCAGGGAGCGCACAGAAGGTTGAATACGAGGAACGACATACCCGTTACCGCTGTGAAGCTGCTTGCAAGCGTCTGCCATACAGTAGCGTCGCCGCTTCCGTAGAGAATACCCATTGTCGCAACGATATTTTCCTTTGCAACAAGACCTGTAACTGCCGCAACAGTCGCCTGCCAGTCGCCCCAGCCGAGAGGTGCGAATATCCAGCAGATAGCCTTACCGATATTAGCTAAGATGCTACAATCCATCTGTGATTCATCGAGCATTGTGAATGCACCGTCTACCCAGCCGAAGAATGACGTGAACCAGACTACGATAGTTGAAAGGAGGATGATAGTACCTGCCTTCTTGATGAATGACCAGCCACGCTCCCACATTGAACGCAGTACGTTTCCAACTGTAGGAATGTGGTATGCGGGAAGCTCCATTACGAAAGGAGCGGGATCTCCTGCGAACATCTTTGTCTTCTTAAGAATGATACCCGAAACGATGATAGCCGCCATACCTAAGAAGTATGCGCCTGTTGCAATCCAGGGTGAACCACCGAAGATAGCACCTGCTATCATTGCTATGAACGGCTGCTTAGCGCCGCAGGGGATAAATGTTGTTGTCATGATCGTCATACGGCGGTCACGCTCGTTTTCAATTGTTCTTGATGCCATGATACCGGGGATACCGCAGCCTGTGCCGACAAGTATCGGTATGAACGATTTACCTGAAAGACCGAACTTTCTGAAGATACGGTCAAGCACGAATGCGATACGTGCCATATAACCGCAAGCCTCAAGAATAGCAAGCAGAATGAACAGTACGAGCATCTGGGGAACGAAGCCGAGTACAGCGCCTACACCGGCAACAATACCGTCAAGGATAAGACCCTTTAACCAGTCTACGCAGTTAACAGCGTCAAGACCCTGCTCGATAAGTACGGGGATACCGGGTACCCATACGCCGTAGCTTGCGGGATCGGGTTCTTCAAATGCGCTTTCGCCGCCTTCTTCAAAGTACTTTACAGCGTCAAGATATGTGATGCCGAGTGTCGTGTCTTTATCTGCGTTTGCAGGGATTTCCTTGTAGTAAACTGTAAGCTGGCTTACTTCAAGTGTTTCTTCGTCCTCTACATCTATCTGCACTGAAGGATTCTCGCCTTCGGGCTTGTATGACTTGAGCGTTTCAAGAGCAGTACCTGGCTCAAAATCCTCACTGTCAGGCTCTATTGTAACGAAACCGTTAACAGCCTCCAAAGCGTCAGAGTAAGCGCCCGATGCGTCCTCATAATCTGCCGAGCCTATTCCGAACAAGTGCCAGCCGTCACCGAACAGTCCGTCATTAGCCCAGTCTGTTGCGGCTGTACCTACCGTTACCATTGAAATATAGTAAACGAGGAACATTATTACAGCGAATATCGGAAGTGCGGCAAAACGGTTTGTAACGACCTTATCAATCTTATCCGAGGTTGTCAGCTTGCCTGCCGATTTCTTCTTGTAACAGCCCTTGATAATCTCAGCTATGTAAACGTATCTTTCGTTTGTTATAATGCTTTCTGCGTCATCGTCAAGCTCTTTTTCGACATTCTTTATATCTTCGTCAATGTGAGCCATAACCGCACTGTCAAGATTCAGCTTTTCGATAACCTTGTCGTCACGCTCGAACAGCTTTATAGCGTACCATCTTTGCTGTTCTTCGGGCATATTGTGTACTGCGGCTTCCTCTATGTGAGCTATCGTATGCTCAACAGGACCTGAGAATGTATGCATAGGAACTGTCTTGCCGTTCTTTGCCGCTTCAACCGCAGCGTCTGCGGCTTCCTTTATTCCCGTGCCTTTAAGAGCCGAGATTTCAACTACTTTACATCCAAGCTCCCTTGAAAGCTCCTCAATGTTTATCTTGTCGCCGTTCTTCTTTACTATATCCATCATATTGATGGCGATTACAACTGGAATGCCAAGCTCTGTGAGCTGTGTTGTAAGGTAAAGGTTTCTTTCAAGGTTCGTACCGTCAATGATATTGAGTATAGCGTCGGGACGCTCCTCGATAAGATAGTTTCTTGCAACTACTTCTTCAAGTGTGTAGGGTGACAGCGAATAGATACCGGGTAAGTCGGTAATTACTACTCCGTTGCTCTTTTTGAGCTTACCCTCCTTCTTTTCAACGGTAACGCCTGGCCAGTTACCTACAAACTGGTTTGAGCCCGTCAGAGCGTTGAACAATGTGGTTTTGCCGCAGTTAGGGTTACCTGCGAGCGCAATCTTTAAACTCATCGGGAAAATTCCTCTCTTTCATAAAGCCATAAAAGTCTTAGCTTTCACTAACCATTTAAGTTTATTACCTGATCAAATTGTTGAAACGCAGAGATTATTCGACCTCTACCATTTCGGCGTCGGCTTTTCTGAGCGAAAGCTCATAGCCTCTTACCGTTACTTCAACAGGGTCGCCTAATGGCGCTACCTTGCGGACGTATACCTCTACGCCCTTTGTAAGCCCCATATCCATAATTCTGCGCTTGATAGCGCCCTCGCCGTGCAGCTTGACAACCTTGACGGTTTCTCCGACAGTTGCCTGTTTTAATGTCTTCATCGGTTATCCTCCTCTATAATAAGAATCATATCATGATTCTTTGTGCCATTTCCTTGCTTATCGCAACCCTTGCCTCTTTGACATTCACGATAAGGTTACCGTTTACAGTTGTAACGACTTTTACGTTGCCACCGACTACAAATCCTAAGTTTTCAAGATGCTTCTTGACCTCAGGACTTCCGCCGATTTTCCTTATGATATTTTCGTCACCCTCAGATGCGAGTATGAGCGGCATCATAGAACGTCATCCTTTCTTTTGTTCCGACTGTCTGCTTATAGTCTTGGCTAACCTTATTAGTTAATGCTAATTAAATTAGAGCAAGCTAACTTGATTGCCAAATAAAAGGTTAGCACCTGCTAACAAAAAATATTGTACTCACAGCAGAGCGGTTTGTCAAGCAAAAATCAAACTGACTAACGCAAATACAAAAAGTTTGTTTATTCTAACTCAAATCGTTAGTATATTCTAACTGCTCGTTTGTGAAAATTTCCGAATGCCCGATTTACAGGTGCTGTAATTTTATCCGCAATTTTGTTATTTGCGTTTTTTCAGCGCATCGGATATAAGCAACAGCACAGAATTCTCTGCTATAATACGCAATGTAGATTTGTAATCAAAATTTAATCTGTTTTTAGTTTATTAGCCTAAAAATTAAGTAAAAAAATTTAACAAAAACTCTTGCATTTGAAGAATGGCTATGATATACTTAATACAAAGAGCGATTTACGCTTCTTAACGGAAATATGACTTATCAAGGAGAATCAAGTATGAACGTAAAAGTTATCAACGGTACATCTTTACCGAACATTCCCTGGCAGGACAGACCCGCAGGCTGTAAGGACGTTATCTGGCGTGCAGACAACAACCCCATAATCCCCCGTGACCTTCTTCCTACCAGCAACTCTATCTTCAACAGCGCAGTTGTTCCTTTCGAGAGCGAAAAGGGCAAGTTCGCAGGTGTTTTCCGTGTTGACGACAAGGAAAGAAACATGGCTATCCACGCAGGCTTCTCTGAGGACGGCGTACACTGGAACCTCAACGAAGAAAAGGTTGAATGGATAAACGACGACCCCGAAACTGCAGAAGCTAACCCCTGGCAGTACGGTTACGACCCCAGATGCGTATGGATCGAGGACAGATTCTGGATTACATGGTGCAACGCATACGGCTGGAAGCCTACAATCGGTCTGGGCTGGACAAAGGACTTCAAGGAGTTCCACCAGTGCGAGAACGCATTCCTTCCCTTTAACAGAAACGGTGTTCTGTTCCCCCGTAAGATAAACGGCAAGTACGTTATGTTCAGCCGTCCTTCAGACAGCGGTCACACACCTTTCGGCGATATGTACCTTTCACAGTCGCCCGATATGAAGTACTGGGGTGAACACAGACACGTTATGGCTCCTATGAAGGGCTGGGAATCACTCAAGATCGGTGCAGGTCCTATCCCGATAGAGACAAGCGAAGGCTGGCTGGTATTCTACCACGGCGTTCTCCAGAGCTGCAACGGCTATGTATACAGCTTCTCAGCTGCTATCCTCGACATCGACAAGCCCTGGAAGGTTAAGTATCGTTGCGCTGAGTACCTTCTCAACCCCAGAGAGTACTATGAGTGCGTAGGCGACGTTCAGAACGTTACATTCCCCTGCGCAGCACTCTGCGACGCTGATACAGGCAGAATCGCTATCTACTACGGTTGTGCAGATACCTGCGTAAGCATGGCATTCACAACTGTTGACGAGGTTGTAGACTACGTTAAGAAGCACAGCAGTGTCTGATTGACCGACAAAGCATAAAACTGTCCCCTCCGCAAAAGCGGAGGGGATTTTTGCGTTTATATGCGGCTTAAATCCTGCGGATTATATACCGAGCATTGCTTTTTCTTCGGCGGTGAGCTTTGAAGCATATACCTGATACCCTTCTTCTCCGTAACTGTTTAGAACTATATCCATAACCTCACGGAAAATGTACCGCCTTGCTTTTTCGGGATTTAAAAACAGCTTTTTGTCAAGCGTTTCGCCGCCAACCGTGTGACAGCATACATAAAATATAAATTCACGTTTCGCCGTTATCGTGAAATGTTCGCAGTAGCAATTACCTGTGAACGAATAAACCGGCGGAATATCAAGCTCCCGAAAACGTTCTTCGAGAGCCTTTAATTTTTTCGGCACACTTTTATGCTTGGCAGGCTTATCTGTACCGTAAATTTCACGACACATACTTCTGTCTGAAATATGATTTTTGTAAATCTGAATGATGACACAGACAAGCGCCATAACCGCTATGACTGAGCCGATTATAAGCAGTACAGCGCCTATCGGTGAATCTGTTATCTGTGAGCCGTTCATATTATACCTCAATGATTGTTAATGCGTGTTTGTGCTTGTTGTGTCTGTTGTGCTTGCTGTACTCGTGCCGTTATGTACGGGAACAGTGTAATCCTGCGGCTGAATAGGTGCGCCGCAGTGAGGGCAGGCGTTGCAGCTGCCTACGGTATAGACACCTCCGCAGTATTCGCAGGAGGCCTGTTTCATTACGACAGATTGCGGCTGCGGTGCAGTCTGCTGAGGAGGAGCATAGTAGCCGTCAAGAGGCACTTCCTTTGCTCCCTTATATTTCTTTGCGTCAGGTCGGAAGAATACCATAAAGAATGCGTGTATGCAGACGAACAGGAGTATAAAGATTCCTATTCCGAAGGTTTCGCCATCAAATCTGAACTTCATTACAGTAGGAGTAAGTGCGTTAAAGCTGTCGGTGATAGCGTCATTTACCTTTGTTCCCTCGACAAGCAGCCTCTTGTGCAGATCGTTTGTAAAATCGTATGCTACAGATGAAGTAATGATACTGTCGGTATCATCGCCCTGCATACCCTCCCAGTACCAGTTGTTGAATTCATCATCGGGATCTTTCGGCTGAGAATACACTATCAGCCAGTGCTTTTCGTCATAGAACCGGTTTACATAAAGCTCATAAGCGTACTTCTCAAGGTCGGTATAGTTATCCTCCCAGTCGGAGTTGTACACAGTCATTACCGCGGGAGAAATACCCGTTGTGTTGAAGAAATCTTCAAGTGCGTCGCCGAGCTTCGTTGTATCTCCGAGTACGTTAGCATCATCCTGTATGACTATCTGCGAGTTATAATCAACCTTCAGCTTTTCGGGTACACCGAAAGACGTGAATATCATCAAGAACGCCGCCAGAACAAACGGTACATAGAATATGAGCATTAAAAATCTCAGCTTGCTCGGACCTTTTGAAAGGTCGGTATCCGAGTAGACGTAGTTCGGAACGCCGTTTCTGTAATAGACGAATCTTCTTGCACCGGGGAAATATGTGTGGCTGGTTCTTATTCTGCTTGAGCCGCCTCCCGATGATGAACGGTGTGACGAACTGTGCGATGAGGAGGAGTGGTGGCTTCCGCCCCCGTGAGAGCCTCCGCCCGATGAGTGTGGCATATTATACCTTCTTTCGTGTAACTTTTGATATTATTCTACCATAAATTAACCGTCAAATCAAGATATAAAGCTATTCGGAGTGACGGCTGAAAACTGTAAAGCGTTAAAAATCAAATGTAAAGTTGCACGGCAAAATTGTAAAGTCGGTGTATAGTTTGGCTTTGCTATGCGGAATATGCGGCTTTACAAAAACTTTACCGACTTTATACCATTCCTTGCTTTAATGTAAAGCCCGTTGTGACTATAATATGAAATGTAGTCGGGAGGGAAACCGAGCGACAGATAAAAAATGTACATAAACATTAAGGAGTATCAGGAAAACTCCGAGGGGTATGACCCTTAAGAAAGGAAACAACATGAACAAGAAGTTAATATCACTTATCGCAGGCGCAGCAATAGTTGCTGCAGCAACAGGCTGTTCAGAAACTGCAACAAGCAGCGTAGCAGGCACAGATTCATCTGCAGCAGGCACATCTGCAAGCGAAGCATCATCAGCAGAAGCATCATCAGCTGCTACAGAAGAACTCAGCGGCACACTGTCAATGAACGGCTCAACATCAATGGAAAAGGTTATCAAGGCTGTTAACGGTGCATTTATGGAAAAGAACAAGGGTGTAACAGTTAACTTAAACCTCACAGGTTCAGGTACAGGCATCCAGGAAGCGTCAGAAGGCAAGTGCGACATCGGTAACTCGTCAAGAAAACTCAAGAATGAAGAAGCTGAAAAGCTTGACGCTACAGTAGTAGGACTTGACGGTATCGCTCTCGTAGTAAACCCTGTAAACAAGCTCGCAGACATCACACTTGAGGATCTCGCTAAGGTTTACTCAGGCGAGATCACAAACTGGAAGGAGCTTGGCGGCGATGATAAGTCAATCGTAGTTATCGGCCGTGAGGACGGTTCAGGTACAAGAGACGGTTTCGAGTCTATCGTAATGGGCGACAAGGAACCGAAGTACGCACAGGAGCTTGAGTCTACAGGTTCAGTTATCAACGCAGTAGCAACAACAGACGGCGCTATCGGTTACGCTTCACTTGCAAACGTTGACGAAACAGTAAAGGCACTCAAGATCGGTGGTGTTGAAGCTACAGAAGAAAACGTAAAGAGCGGCGCTTACGAAGTACAGAGACCCTTCATCTGCGCAACACTCAAGGGTTCCGATAACAAGCTCGTTAAGGCTTACCTTGACTTCATTCTCTCAGAAGAAGGTCAGGCACTCGTACTTGCACAGGGTGCAGTTCCCGTAAAGTAAAAAACAAGTCGATAATTCCTATACAGTAAGCACTTTTCCGGTAGCAATCCGTTACCGGAATTTGCTGTATAAGTATGTATAGCCCTGAAAGGATGGTTTACTTGGAAAAGACAAGCGGCGCAGCAGTTGCGGTAGGCTCAGTCGGAAAGCAGAGATCTGCTATAAGAAATAAAAAATCGGGATTCACAAACGTTACAGAGCGTGTAATGAAGTACATATTTACCGTGTGTGGGATCACAGCGGTAGCGTGCGTCCTGATGATAACAATTTATATGATAATATCGGGTGCTCCCGCCATCGGAAAAATCGGCTTGACCGATTTCCTGTTCGGCGACACATGGTACGCAAAGAAAGAACAGTTCGGTATCCTTCCGCTGATTCTCACGTCGGTATTCGGTACTCTCGGTGCAATAGTGATCGGTGTTCCGATAGGACTTCTCACAGCGGTGTTCCTGTCCGAGCTTGCACCTAAGGCTATGAAGAACGTAGTAAAGCCTGCGGTCGAGCTTCTTGCGGGTATCCCGTCGGTTATATACGGTTTGCTCGGCGCAAATCTTGTAAAGCCGCTTATGTATGCACTGGAGGAGGTCATTTATGCTAATGATCCTACACATCAGTTCACAGGCGGCGCAAACCTTGCAAGTGCCATAATTGTACTTGCCATAATGATACTCCCCACTATCATAAACATTTCGGAGAACGCAATATCCGCCGTTCCTTCCGAATACAGAGAGGCAAGCTACGGACTGGGAGCAACCAAGATACAGACTATCTTCAAGGTAGTTATCCCTGCCGCAAAGTCGGGTATTGCGTCCGGTGTCGTTCTCGGTGTCGGCAGAGCGATAGGTGAGGCTATGGCTATTATCCTTGTTGCAGGCAACAGCGCAAATATGCCGGAGCTGTTCTCATCGGTAAAATTCCTCACAACAGGTATCGTTGCCGAATTCCCGTATTCAAGCGGACTTCACAGAGAGGCACTCTTTGCGATAGGACTTGTGCTGTTTGTGTTCATTATGATAATAAATCTGATACTCAACGGTATACTCAAAAAAGGCGGCAAAAAGGAAAAAGCGGCAAAGACCGCAGGAAAGGCGTGATAGATTATGGCAAAAGCAGTTACAAATTCTCTTACTAAAAAGCGCAGAAGAGTAAGCGACATAGTGCTGAAGGCTCTGATTTTTCTTTCGTCCGGCATAGTCGTTGCGCTGACGCTCGGTATGATTATATACATAGCCGTAAAAGGCACAGATGGAATGAGCCTGAACTTCCTTACAACTCCGGCGTTCTCATATCCTTATGAAAACTACGGCGTACTCGGCAATATAATCAATACGCTTTATCTTGTAGTGATTACGCTTATCATCGCAACACCTGTCGGTGTAGGTGCGGCAATATATCTTACCGAGTACGCAAAGCAGGGCAGACTTACAAGAATTATCGAATTCACTACCGAAACGCTTGCAGGTATCCCCTCAATCATATACGGACTTTTCGGCAGTGTGTTCTTCTACAATATATTCAAGGTAAACTACTCACTGCTTACAGGTGCGCTGACATTGTCAATAATGGTACTGCCCACCATAATCCGTACCACGCAGGAGGCGATAAAGACAGTCCCTATGGGCTACAGAGAGGGTGCTGTCGGACTTGGCGCACCTAAGTGGCATACTATAAGGACCGTTGTTCTTCCAAGCTGTATAGACGGTATACTGACCTCAGTAATTCTGTCCATAGGCAGAATAGTAGGCGAGTCTGCGGCACTTATCTTTACAGCGGGTATTGCCGCTGAGGTAGGTATAAATTCGCTCGGCGATATTTTCGGCAAGGTGATGAATCAGGGCGGCTCGCTCACTGTTCAGCTTTACCAGTACGCACAGCGTGGCGGTGCCGAAATGAAGTACGCATTCTCTACAGCGCTTGTACTGCTTGTAACAGTGCTTATAATCAACATATGCGCAAAGCTGGTCGCTTACAGAATAAGAAAGAAACGCTCGGTATAATGCCGTAAAAGAAAAGAGGATAAACAATGTCAGATATAATCGTACCTCAGAGCGATGTGAAGCTCTGTACAAGAAATGTAAATCTGTATTACGGAGAAAATCACGCTCTCAAGGACATAAACCTTGATATAAAGACAAATAAGATAACCGCCTTCATCGGTCCTTCGGGCTGCGGCAAATCCACATATCTGAAAAGCCTTAACCGTATGAACGATCTTGTGCCGGATTGTAAGATAACAGGTCAGTTCCTGCTTGACGGCGAGGACATCTACGCTGACGGCGTTGATACTAACGTACTGCGCCGCAGGATAGGAATGGTGTTCCAGAAGCCTAACCCCTTCCCGATGAGCATTTACGATAACATAGCATACGGACCGAGAGTACACGGCATAAAGAGCAAGGCAAAGCTTGACAGGATAGTCGAGGAGAGTCTTATCGGTGCGGCTGTTTTTGACGAGGTAAAGGACAGACTTCATAAATCCGCACTCAGTCTTTCAGGCGGTCAGCAGCAGAGAATCTGTATCGCAAGAGCAATCGCCGTTCAGCCTGAGGTCATCCTTATGGACGAACCTACATCGGCACTCGACCCTGTATCAACGCTTAAAATCGAGGAGCTTATGAACACGCTCAAGGAAAAGTACACGGTAGCTATTGTAACTCACAATATGCAGCAGGCAACAAGAATTTCGGACTACACGGCTTTCTTCCTTGTAGGAGAGATGGTCGAGTACGCACCGACAGACGAACTGTTTTCACGCCCCGTTGATAAGCGGACGGAAGATTATATCACAGGACGTTTCGGTTGATTTTATACGTTATGTGTGATATTATATTAGAAAGGGCAAACAGAAATGAGAGAAACATTTGAACATAAGCTCGGCAAGCTGAATAACGATCTTATCCGTATGGGCGGAATGATAGAGGAGGCGATAGCTTCAGCTATCACAGCACTGCGTGACAGCGATGCCGTTCTTGCAAAAAAGGTAGTAGACGGCGACAGAGCGGTAGATGAGGAAGAAAAGAACATTGAGAGCCAGTGCCTGTCTATAATACTTCGTGAACAGCCTGTCGCAAGAGATCTTCGTAAGGTTTCAGCGGCGCTCAAAATGGTGACTGATATGGAGCGTATAGCCGACAATGCCGCAGATATTGCGGAGATCAGCCTTACCGCAGACGTATCCGCTATTATGCACATAGTAAAAGAGATACAGACTATGAGCGAAAAGGTAATAATAATGGTTTCACACTCTATAGATTCATTCGTAACAACCGATATGGAGCTTGCAAATGAAACGATAAAGGCTGACGATGAGGTTGACGAGCTGTTTGTTTCTATAAGAAACCGCATAGTAGAACTTATAAAGAGCGAGCATTGCAGCGGTGATGTTGCGGTCGATGCCCTTATGATAGTAAAATATCTTGAAAGAATAGCCGACCATGCGGTAAATATCTGCGAGTGGGTGGAATTCTTCAAGACGGGAGAATACAAGAATACCCGTATTATATAAACTTTGGAGGCTGATACAATGGCTGAACGTATCTATATTACAGAGGACGACGACAGTATAAGAGAGCTTGTGACGGTCGCTCTTTCGGCTTATTCATACGAGGTGGAGAGCTTTGTCAGTGCGGAGGATTGTCTTGCCGCAACCGAAAAGCAGGTGCCGGATATATTCCTGTTCGACATAATGCTGCCGGGTATGGATGGTGTGCAGGCGGTGAAGATTCTTCGTGAAAACGAGCATACAAAGAATACGCCGATACTTATGCTGACAGCAAAATCGGCCGAGATAGACAAGGTGTTCGGGCTTGAAAACGGCGCAGACGATTATCTCACAAAGCCGTTCGGCATTATGGAACTTGCCGCAAGAATAAAGGCGCTTTTAAGGCGTTCCGGCAGAAGCACGTCTGACAGCGTTTCCGATAAGATTACGGCAGGCGGCATAACGGTAAACACATCTCTCAGAGAGGTGAGCCGTGACGGCAGACCGATAGAGCTTACGTTGAAGGAATACGAGCTTCTTTTGTATCTTCTTAAGAACAGGGCGAGAGTAGTCAGCCGTGAGGAGCTTCTCACGAAAGTGTGGGGCATAGATTTTGTCGGTGAAACAAGAACGCTCGATATGCACATAGGAACGCTCAGAAAAAAACTCAGCGATGATGCCGAGAACGCTCATCTTATCAAAACGGTAAGAGGAGTAGGCTACAGATTTATAGGAGAATAACAGGAGGACGTACAGATGAAAAAAGCACTTATAGTACGTTTTCTTATAGTAATTGCGATAGTTATGTCGGTATGCGTTGTATCTGCTACCGCACTTCTTTCAAGCACGGAGCAGAACGTCAGAAAAAGCGATATGCTGACTTCTCTCGGACTTATCCGTGTGATATATGAGGACGAAACCGACCACGACTATGACCTTGCGAACAGATTAAGCTCACTTGTCGGAAACGCCAGAGTGAGCTTTATCAATAAGGACGGAACTGTATTTGTAGACACCTATATCGACGGTGAGCCGGACGATAACCACAGCACCCGTGAGGAGATAAAGCAGGCAGAGCTTACAGGAAGCGGAGTAGCCGTAAGATATTCAAAGACGCTCGGCAAAAATCAGATTTATGCCGCTATGAAGGTTAAGGATGACGATATAATCAGAATAAGCTACAATATAAACAGCTATATGGATTTTGCGTCAATGTTCATAGCGCCCATGCTGATAGCCGCCGCAATAGGCATAATAGCAGGACTTATAGCGGTAAGCAGTGTTGCCCGCCAGATAATGAAGCCGATAAACAGCATATCAAAGGCTATGAGCGGCATGAAATATGTCGGTGACGAAAAAATCTCTGCAGAACTTGAGGAGATACCGTCGCATAAGTACCCCGAGCTTGATGAATTTGTCACAATGTTCAATTTTATGCGTAAAAGCATACAGGATAATATGAAGACGCTTGAAGATGAGCGTGAAAAGGAGCGCTTCATACTTGAAAGTCTTCAGGACGGCGTAATTCTTTACGATAACGATCTTTCGGTAATTTCAATAAACCGTGCCGGGCTTAAGCTGCTCGGTGCTTCTGATGAAAGCGGTGCTTCAACAGTACCCGAGCTTGCAAGAAAGCCCGAGATAATCAGCGGAGCGGAAAAAGCGGCGAACGAAGACAGGACGGTAACTGTAGAAAGCACCGTTGACGGCAGGATCTTGCTCGTGCAGGTATTCCCTGTATCCAAGAGCGGAATAGATGCAATGCACGGCGGACTTATGGTTATCCGTGACGTTACCGACAAGCGTATGTCCGAACAGCTAAAAGCCGACTTCTTCGCAAATGCCGGTCATGAGTTGAAAACGCCGTTGACGGCAATTTCGGGCTTTGCCGAGCTTCTTGAAAACGGACTTGTGCCTAAGGATAAGAAGGATTATTACATCGGAAAAATTCTTACCGAAGCCAAGAGAATGTCAACAATCATCAGCGACATTCTTGAAATATCCTCGCTTGAAAACAAAACGACAGCCGAGGAAGTGACCGACTGTAAGCTGTCCGAGATATGCACAGCGGTAAAGGAATGTCTGGAGCCTGCGGCTTCTGCCAGAAATGTCACGATAGAACTGTCAGGCGACAGCTTTACCGTCCGTGCCGCATACAAGCACATATACGAGCTTGTCGAAAACATAGTCAGCAACGCTATAAAGTACAACAAGGACGGCGGCAGAGTAGAGATAACGCTTCACGATATGGGTGAGACAGGCTGTATCTATGTAAGGGATAACGGCATAGGCATCCCTAAGGAGTCGCTTAACCGTGTGTTTGAGCGTTTCTACAGAGTGGATAAGGGCAGAAGCACAAAAGAGGGCAGTACCGGTCTGGGCCTTTCCATAGTAAAGCATATCGTCAACTGCTACGGCGGCACGGTGACGCTTGACAGCGAGCTTGGCAAAGGCACTCTTGTCTGTGTAAGACTGCCTGTTGCAAAGAATATTTCGGAGTAACGGCATATTTGATTTTTCGCTTGACACAGCGTTGCATTTATGATACACTAAACATATAATGAAGCATAAGTGCAAAGACCGTGTATGGCAAGAGTAACCGGAAAAAAGTTTCACAGAGAGCCGTGTAAGGTGAAAGACGGCAGACTGATTTACGGTGAAGTGCGGCTGTACGGATTTTTTATCCGGGTCGGCAGAGGGAACGTTCAGACTTATCAGTATCTCTGCCCGTGTAGTCTGCGTTAAAGACATAAAGGGAGTGTAAGCTCCGAAGCGAAGTGGAACCGTGATAGAAATATCGCCTTCGTCTGTTATGCAGACGAGGGCGTTTTTATTTTCGGAGAAGGGTAGGAAACATATGTTCGATAAAATTAAAGCGGATATAAAATCGGTCAGAGAACGAGATCCTGCCGTAAAGAGCGATCTTGAGGTGTTTTTTCTGTATCCCAGCTTCAAGGCTGTAAGGGCATACCGCAGGGCGCATAAATGGTACCTTAAAAAGCATTATTTCATTGCAAGGTGGATATCACAGCGTGCTTTGCGAAAAACGGGTATAGAGATACACCCCGGCGCAACGATAGGAAAGGGCTTGTTCATCGACCACGGAAGCGGCGTTGTAATAGGCGAAACTACCGAGATAGGCGACTACTGCACGCTTTATCAGAATGTAACGCTCGGCGGTACGGGTAAAGATACCGGTAAACGTCACCCCACGCTCGGCAACAATGTAATGGTAGGCTCAGGAGCAAGGGTTCTCGGTCCTTTCAAGGTGGGCGATAACGCAAAGATAGCCGCAAATGCCGTTGTGCTGTCGGAGGTACCGCCTAACTCAACTGCGGTCGGCGTTCCTGCAAGGATAGTCCGCCGTGACGGTCAGAGGGTAAATGCCTGCGACCTTGACCAGATACACATTCCCGACCCTGTGGCACAGCAGATATGTGCCTTGCAGAGCAGGCTTGAAACAATGCAGAGCGAGATAGATCTGCTAAGAGAAGAACTTAAAGAAAACAATATTAAATAAAAGCGAGGATAAGAAAATGCAGTTATATAATTCACTGTCACACAAAAAGGAAGAATTCGTGCCGAATGTTGAGGGCAAGGTAAATATGTACACCTGCGGACCTACCGTGTACCACTTTGCACACATAGGAAATCTCCGCAGCTACATTATGGAGGATGTGCTTGAAAAGTACCTGCGCTATGTCGGTTACGATGTAAAGCGTGTAATGAACATTACCGATGTAGGACATCTGACAAGCGACGGCGACACAGGCGATGACAAGATGCTGAAGGGTGCAAAGCGTGAGCATAAGACGGTTATGGAGATAGCGAAGTATTACACAGACGCTTTCTTTGAGGACTGCACGAAGCTGAACATCAAGCGTCCCGACGTTGTAGAGCCTGCAACGCACTGTATCGCAGATTTCATCAAGGTAATTTCTTCCCTTATCGAAAAGGGCTACGCTTACGAAGCAGGCGGAAATATCTATTTTGATACCTCCAAACTCGAAAAGTACTATGTTTTCAACGATTTCAAGGAGGAAGACCTTGCGGTTGGCGTTCGTGAAGGCGTTGAGGAGGACGGCAACAAGAGAAACAAGGCAGACTTCGTTCTGTGGTTCACAAAGTCAAAGTTTGACGATCAGGAACTCAAGTGGGACAGCCCGTGGGGAGTAGGATACCCCGGCTGGCATATCGAGTGCAGCTGCATAAGTATGAAGCATCTCGGTGAATATCTTGACATTCACTGCGGCGGCATCGACAACGCATTCCCCCACCACACAAACGAGATAGCACAGAGCGAGGCTTATCTCGGTCATAAGTGGTGCAACTACTGGTTCCACGTTCACCACCTCAATACAAACAGCGGCAAGATGAGCAAGTCAAAGGGCGAATTCCTTACGGTATCCCTGCTTGAGAGCAAGGGCTACGACCCCGTGATATACCGTTTCTTCTGCCTGCTGTCACACTACAGAAAGTCACTCGTATTCACTTACGAGAATCTTGATAATGCAAAGGGCGCATACGAAAAGCTGGTCGCAAAGATAGCACAGCTTTTAAAGGCGGAACAGGGCGAGGTTGACAAGGCGGCTTACGATAAGCTCCGTGAGGGCTTCACCGCCGCTATGGACAACGATATAAACACATCGCTTGCAATTACCGCACTGTATGACGTATTAAAGGCTGACACCACACCCGCAACAAAGCTGGCGCTTATCGCCGACTTCGACAAGGTGCTTTCGCTGTCGCTTATCGAAAAGGCAAAGGCGGTAAACGAAAAGCCTGCCGATACAAATGATGAGCTTCCTGCCGAAATTCTTGAGCTTGCCGAGCAGAGAAAGCAGGCACGAAAGGATAAGAATTTCGCATTCGCCGATGAGCTTAGAGATAAGATAACCGCAATGGGTTACACCGTCGAGGAAACAAGACAGGGAACGGTTATAAAGAAGAAGTAAGCAGGTTAATATGGCAAAAACGAGAGGCTGTTCTTTATTCAGGAGCTTCCCACATTAACATTCACCGCAGTGTTTCCACTGCGGGGCAGTCTGTCGAAAAACCTCTATCGTTGATAAAAAAGGGGTCGCAGGGGCATAGCCCCCGACAGGGTCTAGGGGCGGTAGCCCCTGTAATATAGCCCCTTCCCACGGGGAAGGGGTTTGGGGTTAGGGATAGAGAATTTGCTCTATTTTTATAAAAATAGACTTTTTCTACAAACTGCACCGCAGTGTTTCCACTGCGGTGTTTTTGCGTTTGTGGTTGCACTGTCGGCGCAGTTATGGTAAAATGTAAGTACAAAATAATACAGGAGGCAGTTATGAATAATATTGATAAGCTCACGCAAAAAATATTCAGCAAATTCAATGACGATTCGTTATTCTATTGCAATATATATCTGACCGGAACGGAAGAAAACAATGCGGTTGTTCTCTTTGATATGGAAGGTTTCATTTTAAAGGTTTGCCTTGACAAAGTTAAAACCGAATATACAATACCTGAAGACAGCTATGTGCTTGTCTATGAGATGTGTATTGATGAAAATGAAAATGTGATTCATTTCTCAGTATGGAGCGAAGAACGAGGTGATGAAGATTTTGAACTGAAGTTTGATCGGGCGAATGCGGAAATGATGCCGTGCAGGAAAACATATAACTCCGATGGCGTATGGGATATAGTAGTTTGTATGGCGGCTAATATATATGACAGATACAGCTTTGATGAAACTTTTATCAGCGAAGCCGAGCGTAATTACCTACCGCTTGTGCTTGAACTTATGGAAATTACAGACAGCTCTGAAGCGAAACCTGATTTACCGGTTCTTACAGCTTATGCCGAAAAGTATGGCTTGAATGAGTTTACCGCAATCATCTTAAAGAATGTCAGACGTGCTAAAACAGGAATTTCAAATAAACGTTT
>ULIW01024234.1_pt1 | contig 19130 bp, 6 predicted proteins | sample 1950451 | NCBI WGS metagenome assembly ULIW01 (sample SAMEA4835452, study PRJEB28245) | human gut metagenome | biome: gut microbiome; material: fecal sample | place: Denmark | collected 2008 | reverse complement strand
GTCATGTGAATGTGACGGCATTTCATCGACAGTTACTCGGTGCGTTTAAACATATAAACTGTTAGATATGGCGGCATATTATTATATGACTTCCCACCACCGGTATTATTTATTGTTACGGTATGGTTATGAGTAGCATCAATTATTGCATCGTTGGTATTTGAACTACTGTTTTCAGCTGTAGGTGCGCCCGAGATTCTATAGGCATTAACTATACCATTAACGCCAGTACCTCCGTACGCATAATAAGATTTGAGTTTACCAGTTAGACTTGCACTTGCCGCAGTGCCGCTATGATTGTGAGCCGGCATTTCATCGACAGGTTTTGAAAGGAGTAAACATGAAGTGTTTTCAAATTTTAAATAACCAAGTTTTAATTATTAACGAAAATCAGCAATACACCGATACCTGCGAAAACTTTGTGCAGGACGGCGGCAGCCTGAGTTACCAAAAAGACAAAGAAACAATTACCCTCAACAAAGTCATCTACGACGACCAGCAAAAATACTGTGTTGTTGGAGATGACTTTTTAAGTTACCCGGACAAACAGTTTGACGATAACATAGAAAACATCGGCGCATTTATTGCCGCTAAGGAAGAACGCGAGTATGTGCCGCCAACGCTGGAAGAATTAAAACAGCAGGCTTTAAATTATCAATACCAGCTTTACGAAAAGCAGAAACATGCTATTGCTTGGATTAACGACGGCAGCGGCTATGGTTTTGATGCAGGTGAAGAAGACCAGAATAACTGGCAGGTTGCCCTGACGCTGATGGAAGATGATGTTACTATGTATAGGGTCTATACAAATATAAATGACCTGACGCAAAAGTCGTTTTTACAGGTAACACGAAATCAGATGATGGAAGCAGGGAAAATTGCTAAACAGCAGCAGTATGCGGCTTATGCTGGTTTTGAAGAAGTTAAGGTTAAAATTGTAAACTGCCCGACGGCAGAAGAATTAAAACCTTATCTTCCGCCGGAAACCGCATAAATACTGGCTTTGAAGCTGCTTTGGAATATTTTTAAAAGCAGTTACAAAACAGATACACGAAAAGCCGCTCCCTGATTGGGGTTAGCGGCTTTTGTGAAAATCGGTTAGTTACAAAATGGTTACAACTTACAACAAGTCGATAGCTTTTTTGAGCTGGCGCAGGTCTTTATGAGTGTACACTCCGTCGGTAACATCCTGCGAAGCGTGCCCTAAAATTCTTTTAATGGACAGCTTGTTGGCTCCTTTATCATCAAGCCATGTTGCGCAGGTATGGCGGCATTCGTGCGGCTTATGACTACACCGTGTTTCCTGCATTACTTTTTTAAAGTAGCTAAGGAAGCGTTTATAGGTACAAGGATTGCCTTCACTATCGGCAATAAGTGTTTTGCCGGGTGTTGTAAGCCAATGTTCAAAATAGGCAACCGTCTTTTTGGAAATAGGCACCATACGGTTTTGACCGGCAGAGGTTTTACTGTCGCGCACCATGAAAAAGCGGGAACGGATTTTAACATCAGCTTTCTTAATAGCCAAAAACTCACCGGGTCTTGTACCAGCAAAGCACATCATAACAATGCACTTTGCCCAGTCCGAGAGCGGATGGGAGTTATCTTCTGCAAGCTTGCGGACGCGGTTAAGCTGACGCATATTGAAAGGCTTTTTAATGTATTTTGGCTTGTGCTTATCTATATCGACAAAGCGGCTAACGTCATCAATGACACGGATAATGCCGTATTTGATAGCAAACTTATACATATTATGGAAAAGCTGGCGCACCTTCTTTTGGGATGGCTGACCAATGCCGCGTTTGGAAAGCGCACGGATAACGCCTTGCAAGTCAAAAATAGTAATTTAGCAAAACGGCTTATCGTGCAATGAGATGCAGTAACCAAAACTTGTGCGGTAGCCGTTTACGGTATCGGCATCTATTTTAGGACTATGTTCTTCCATTTCGAGTTTATAAACTTCGGCGAATGTAAGTTCATCGGCAAAGGTAGTTAGGCCATGTTTTTTGTTGTATTGCAGTAAAAATATAAAGGCATCTTCATAGGTTTTGAAATAGCCAAGATATTTGTACTTACCATTGACGCTTTTTCGGGCAGCCCACGGGCTGCGGCGGCTTGCGCCAAGGTAAACGATACTGCCGAAGCCGTTTGGTAATTTCTTGATTTTCATAAACAATCACACTCCATAAATAAATTTACTTATGGAGTTAAGTATAAAAGCGTAAAAACCTTTATCGGGCAGGTGATATGGTGTTAAGAAGCAATAAACATCAGGTTCAGAAAGTTGCTTTCGCGCCTCTATCTGGCGGCATTAATGTAGCGGTGCCGCCGGACCAGATTGCAGAGAACGAAATGCAGGAGTGCGAGAATTTTATTTATGAAAAGGACAGCTACCGTTTATGCGGCCGCGGAGGACTGATGCAGGTAAGCCAGTTTGACGATAACATCAGCGCACTGTTTTACGACATTGACACAAACCAAATATTTGTGTTTTTGGAGAACCGTGATTGTTATGTGGTTATTTTGGGGGATGCAGAAACAAGCCGCAGTTATCTGGATAAAGTAACAGGCACGAAAAAGCCTAAGTGCTGCAAGTTTAAAGACAAGCTGTTTGTAGCAAGCGGCGAGCATTTACAGTATTACGATTACGGAGTATTGGAAACCAAACTGCAAATGATTACCGATGCACCGGTGTGTGACAACCTGTTCTACCGTTGGGGGCGGCTGATGGTTACACGCAGCGGCAGCGACAGAATTACTTACAGCGCGGTAGGCGATGCTACAAGCGATGAAGCGTGGGTAGAAAACACCAACGATACTTCAATGAGCCTATGGTTGGATATCGGCAGCGACGACAGCGGCGATATTACTGACGTTGTGCCGCTGGCAACGGATATTATTGTATTTAAAAGTAATGGCACGGCATATCAGTTTATGGGCGACAAGAGCGTAGACACTTGGGTTGTGTACAACGTGGCGAACTTTACCGACCTTACCGGCGATTTTACAGCGGGCATGGCGGCAACGAACATCGGCAACCAGATTGTGTTCTTATCTTTGCGCGGGCTGAAAACCTTATCAGCAACGCAGGATTACGGCAATATTGCCGCCAACGATATCGGCGATAAGTTTAACCGGCTTTTAACTAATAATATGTATGAGCCGGGGATGTACAATTTACGCCGGCATAAAATGCTTATCATCCGTCCAACATCGGATAAGAAATACTTTGTGGCGTATAACTATGGGTTGGGAGCAGCGACAGTGCTGCGCTTTGGTATGGATGTAAACTATATCCTTGAAACCAAAGATGACCTTTTTGTAGCCTGCGGCAATAGGATTTACCGTTGGACGGAAGAAGCAACAATGGATGGCGACATACCTATTGACTACAAGCTGAAACCGCGTGAAGTGCTGGGCAGTGATGAAATGCTTGTTAAAGCTATTGATACTAAGTTTACCAGCGACCGTGCCGGTGATGTAAGTTTTAAGATTGGTGAACGCCTTAATGTAACAATGCCAGCGAACAGCAGGCGCAAGGTGCGCTGCAACCATAGCTGCGACGCGGTTGATATTACCGTGGAGAGCAATACGAGATTTGAATTGGGCCATATATATTTGGATATGGCGGAGCTGTGAGGTAATAAGTATGCCGAAAGCACATAGTTTAAGAGAATGGATTAAAATTTATGAAGAAAAAACTGGCGATAACTTCGGTTTACCGGAAGGCTATCGCCTTTTTTATATGGCAGAGCGCGGCTTTGCCAGTATGAAACCGGATTTAAAAACCCGGCTGATGGTTGTTTACCAAGTATGCGGTGACGGTAAGTTTTGGCGTGATTATGCTGAACTGACCTTTGCGGTGCCTATGGGGTTGGATGCTGTTTGCAGTATTTGCACAAGACCGATAAGACCGTACATTCGCGGTTTTGGCTGGGAGATACTGGACGAACAGTGTAAGGACGGACAGTATCGCTTTTTGTGCCAAGACAGTACCGGCAGGGCTGTAATGATTACTCACAAAGATATGCAGGAGAACGGGCTGCCGGAATATTGGGTGACGCACTACTGCCAGCGCAAGGCGGCAGCAACCATTGAGGAATTTTTAAGGGAAGATGAGGTGCTGAGAGAATGTTTGAGTTGATACTCCAACTCCACAAAAAAGGCGGCGGCAGTAATACCACGGTACAAAGTTACCAGCCTACGGAAGAAGAACGTAAGCTGATGGGACTTAGCGCAGATTATGCCGAATATGTTATGCCTAATGCCCAGAAGTTAAACGACAGTGCTGCCAACATGTTTTTTGAGAGCCTTGGAGATACGCAGGTTGACTACAAAACTTTGTTGGAACAGGCGCAGCAGCAGACCGGCGCAGCACAGCAGGGCATAGCTGATTTGACGCAGGGCAAGCTGCCGGACAGTTATGTACAGAACATGACCGACGCTATTAGTAGCGGCGTAGAAAACACTATGGGCAACGCACTAAGCAGCCTTGCCGGACGCGGGGTGTTAAGCAGCAGCGTAACTACCCAGGCGATGAACGACATTAGTAAGAATGTAAGCGACACGATGGCGCAGCAGTACCTTAACAACATCAGCACCTTGAACGGTTTATATGGACAGCAGGCAACGCTTGCCGGGCAGAATATTGCCAACAGTGCAGCAGCGCAGGAAGCGGCGCAGAACCCGGCAATCAATGCGTGGAATATGTCGCTGGGGCTTGGCGGTGCGTCGAACAGTGCGCTTTCTGCCATTGGCAATAAGGGCACTACTACCAGCACGCAGAGTACGAGTGGCGGCAGCGGCTTGTTCGGCGGCATTTTAACAGGGCTTGCCGGTAATGCAGGTTTATTCTGCTTTAGCGAGGACACGAAAGTTAAAACCCCGGACGGCGAGAGGTTTATCCGCCACATTAAACCGGGCGATAAGGTTATGGCGTACAGTGAGGACGGCGAGGACAAAGAAACAGAAGTTTACGACGCACTGGTGCCAGTGTACAGCGATGTTTATGTAGTTGTTTGTGACGGCGCGAAAGGCAAGAAAAACTATGTAAGCACCACGCTGACGCAGCCGCTTTTGACCGCTGACGGCGATTTTGTGGAAGTATCTATGCTGCGCATAGGTGCAGAGCTTAAAAACGCCGGAAGGGTACGCGGCATTGTTTACAGCGGCGAGCGCAAGGTATACGACCTGAAACTTGCCAGCGGCGGCGCATATTATGCCAACGGCTTTGTAGCCAAAGGCGCAACGGACGAATGGTGAGGTGACTTAAATGCCAAATTACCGTACACAAGACCCGTATGAAAGAATACCTATAAACCAGTTGGCAAGGATTAACCAAAATGACCCGTGGTTTGGGCTTGGTTATTTGCTGGCGCAAGGTTATAACCGCGCGTATGACCAGCGCGGAGTGGAAAAAAGCGTGCAGGAGCTGCAAAATTCTTTAGGCCCGACGCAGGCAGAAAGAGATAATGCGCAAGACGCAGTGTTAAGCCAGTTGCCGACTATTGAAGAAGATTATAACCAGTTAAACCAATATTTAGATAATGCGCTGCAAAACGGCGCCGGGTATAACGCTAACCCTGCCGCGCAGGCACTGCCGGAAGCACCTGCAGACGGTTTATACAGCGCCGGTAATGCAGCAAACTTTGCCGGGCAGCCTGCCTATAACTATGGTGTTGGCGACGCACGCGCTTATGAAACTGATAACCGCGCAGCTATTAACGCACTTGCTGACGCACAGGCGAAAGACAGGTTAAGGAACAGGAACTTTGACCTTAACCAATGGCAGGCAAACGAAACTGCAAAGCTTATTAGCCAAGGCAGAACGCCGGAGCAGATTGACGCGGCTATGGCGGCAATGATGCCGCAGGCACAAGCGCTGGAGCAAAGGAAAAAAGACCTTGATACGCAAGACGCTTTATCAAAGCTGGGTAATTTAGATTTAAGCGCTGGTTATAATCCGCAAGCTTATCAGCTTATCGGCAGATTATCAAGCAGTAACCCGGAACTTGCCACAATGCTGGCAAGAGATATTATCAGCCCGCGCGATGAATATGGCTTTAATACACAGATTGCCGGACAGGATAACAGCTTAAATAATCAAATTAAACTTGCCAAAGAACGCGACCAAATTGAGCGCGACAGGCAGATATGGGAAAACAATTATACTGTTGAACAGCTCAAAAAACTGGGCTGGAACGACAGCCAGATTTCTAATTATATGCTTGGTAACCGTGGCGGCAGCAGCAGGAGCGGCGGCAGAAATAACAACAGCAGGAAGAGCCTTATTGATTCGCCGGAGTTTAAATACGCAAGCGAGCAATTAGAGGCGCTTAATGATATTGTTACAAGCGGAGAACAATTAACACCGGAGCAAGATGCGCTTAGAAAACGTTTGCAACCTTATGTAGACAGCGTCATTAACAGCACGTATCAACAAATGCCGGAAACATACAGCGGCAGCATTGCAAATGATGAGGTGCAGTATAATGGGCCGGTGCTTAATGATTATAGCTACTCCATGCGTGACTGGACGAGGGCGCTTGAAAGAAATGCCAACGCCGGTACTGAACGCTGGAGCAGGCAGAAGATGATAAATTATGCGCGGCAAAAATATGGCGATAATGCCGACGCGATTTTGCGCGATACAAATTGGGAAGCATTCGGCTTTTAATTAAAGTGAGGTACAAACAAAATGGCTTTTAACCCTTTTGAACCAACCGAAAAAGAAAAACAGTTTAGCCCTTTTGAGCCGGAAATTAACGATGATGATAACATTTTTGAGGCAGCATACCACGGACTTGCCGGAGCAACAGGCAACGTTATAAAGACAGCCGGGCACCTGCTTAATTATGCCGGTAAACCATCGTATGTATCTGACGAAGAATGGGCAAGACGGCAAGGTGGCGGAACTGTTTTTGGTATTAACAAAGCTATTGAAGATTTTGGGCGCGAAATGGAAGAAGAACACCAGCGCAATTACAGTGAACCGTTAGGAGCCAACAGCATTGCAAGCGGCATCGGCAGCGTTGCACCTTATGCCGTGGCACTTGGCCTTACTGCACGCTCTGGCAGGGCGGTTGACCCTGCCGGGCTTGGCGAGGCAGCAGGTATACAGCTTGGGCAGAGAGTTGCGCCGCATTTAGGACAAACCGCCGCCAGAGTTACAGAAGCGGTTGTGCCCGGGCTTGCATTAGGGCAAAGACAGGCACTGCCGGAAGCGCTTTTGGAAATGGAAAACGCGCAGGAAGATTATGTGGAAAACGCCAAAGCACAAGGGCAGTACAAGCCGGGCGTAACGGAAGCAGAAGCTGAAAGAGTAGGGCGCAGCGTGCTTAGCGGCAACCTTGGCTTCATTACCGGCACAGACGCAGCACAAAATGCTTTGATTAACAGTGTTACGCTTGGGCAGGGCAGCAGAGCAAGACGTGCTTTGCAAGCTATTGGCATAGGCGGCGGCATTAACGCAGCGCAAGAAATTGGGCAGCAGATAATCCCGAAAGAAGCAAAAGGCGAAGATTGGAGCTTTACTGACCCCGATATTGTACTTAGCGGTATTGTTGGCGGTATTACCGGCGGACTACCTTCTGCGGTTGCAGCTGCAATTGACAGCAGAAGCAGAACAGCAGACAATTTTGGCGAAAATGCCGTAAATGACGCATTAAACGCAGTAATTGCAGGAGCCGCTAACGGAAAAGAAGCCTTTATTAACGCTATTGCAGGGCAGGAGAGCGGCGGCGACTACAACGCCGTAAACGGACGTACCGGTGCGGCAGGCAAGTATCAGATTATGCCGGAGAACTGGCCAGCGTGGGCAGAAGAAGCAGGGCTGGGCAGAGATGCCGAAATGACCCCGGAAAACCAAGAGATTGTAGCACGTTTTAAGCTTGGGCAGTATTATGATAAATACGGTGCAAGGAATGCTGCAATAGCTTGGTATGGCGGCGAGGGAGCTATCAATTACAGCGAGGAAGCTAAAAACCGCAAACAAGGTAACGGCGACGAACCTTCTATTAACGAATATGCTGACAGCGTTATGCGACGTATGGGAGCCGGTGTTGGGCGCAGAGATTTGCGCAGTATGTACGCAGATGATACTGACCAAGCTATTGCCGATATGAATAATACCCCGGCAATTAGACTGCCGGAGCAAAGGCAGGATATTGACTTTAGCGGGCGCGGAGAAGCGGAAGATAACGCAGCGCTTAACAGCTATAACGAAACAGACGAACGCCGGACGATGGGCAGAAACGAAGCTGCTGACTATGCAGAACTGACCGGCGAAGAAACCGATAATGCGCAGCAATGGAACACGCCGCGGCAGCGTACTTTGCGCATGCCGCGCAGAACCAGCGGCGTAACTTACAACCCGGCAACGGCAATGGAAACGCCGTATCTTGACCAGTTGAATAGACAAACAGTTAACCGCCGTGCTGATGAATTGGCGGCAGAAAACCAGCGGGTAATGCAGGAAACTGCCGGACGCAGAGAACGTTTTACCGGACAGGGAACACCGGCTTTCCGTGCGCTTATGCAAAGAACGCAGGCGGCGCGTAACCAAAGGCAGCAGAGCTTAAACAACGCACTGCGCAGTAATAATTTAGCTAATTTAACCGCCCGTGCAATGAACGGCGACCACGGCGCACGCCAAACTTTTGACAAATTAAGACCAGAAGTAAGAAGCGTGCTTTTAAACAGGCATATTGACCGGTTAAACGTACAGAACATGGACGAGCAGGCGGACGAAGCGCGCAAGGCTTTAAAGCTGGCACAAGAACAGCAGGAAGCAAAAGACCGTGCACAGCGTGAAGCAGACAAGCGCGAACTTTTACAGGGCGCGGAAGAATATCTGCGCGGAAGTTATGATAGCCCGGCAGAGGGCGCAAGAGCCGAATTAAGGGACGCAAAAGCAGGCATTAACAGTTTGCTGCAACCTATTATTGACCAGCTGCGTGACGGCATGGGCAACGGCGTTACACTGGCACCGGCGCAGGGCCGCGAAGATGGGCGCATGGTGCGTTTGAGTAATAACGCGCCGTGGTATCAGGAGTGGCACAAAGAACACAAAAGAAAGCCGACACAAAAGGAGCTTGAAGATATTGCCCGCGATGTTTATACCGGCAGAAACAGTTATGGCTTGCCTGGCTGGGAAGTAAACCAAGAGAACGAAGCGGAGTTTGCGCAGAACCGTGCAACGCTGCAAGAGATGGACGATTTTGTGAACGCTTACGAGCAGCTGGAAAAGAAATTTGCAGCAGAGCCGAATGGAGGCAGAAGAAGTGGCACGAGTGAAGAAAGTAACGCTGGCGAAGTCGCCGCACGTGGACCGGCTGAAACGGAACAAGCCGACAACGAAAACGCCGAAGCGGAAAGCGAAGTAAGTAAAAAAGCCGCCGCTGAATTAGCGGACGGCTATAAAACTGAAAGCGGCAGACCTTTAAGCGAGGCAGACGCTGACGAATTTATTGTTAAACCTGACGGCAGTATTGATTTTGGCGAAATTACGCAGGAAATTGCAAACGCTACAAATGGGGAATTGGAAGCAGCACCGGTTAGATTGCAAGTTGGCACTAAAGATTTTGGCTATAAACATTTGTTGAAACATTTAAAACAAATAGAAAGCAAAGGTTTTGATAATCCGTTCGACTTTATTAGTTATGTTTTAAACAATTTTAACCAAGTATATAGCCAACAAACTACAAAGCGGCCACATCGTTTTGTGCTTTACTGTAAGGGTGATAATTCTAAAGGCTTTATGCCAATGGATTTGGAATTTGAAAACAATGGTAATTATTATACGATTGTTTCGGCAATGCCACATAATGAAAAAATAAAAGGAACATTGATTTATGATGGCTCCACCCGCCCATCGACCGCTACCACCAACGGTTTGCTTTCTACAGACACCAACAATGAAGGTGGTGATGGTGCTGCGATTGTGCTTGCTAAATCAAATGTTCCTAATATTCGGGAGGGACTGACCGGGCGTCCGCGCCCCTCAGCCGACCAACAGGCTTCGCAGTCCGACGCCGAACTCCGCCTATCCGGTACTAATATTATACCACAGAATGAGGCAGAAAACAAAACGGCACCGAATACTGCCGACAATGCGCAGGGCGGCGCACAGCAGGCTGAAAGCAGCAGACAGGAGCAAACGCCTGCACGCACAAGAAAAAGCGCTAAAAAGCCAAAAGCAGAGGCAAGGTTTATTGCTAAAGGCGAGAAACTTATTCCGCAGACGGCGGAGCTGCGCGGCAATGAAATTACCGTTATCAGCAAACCGGCAAAGAACGCAGCAAATAACGAAAGGCTGATTGGCGTAGAATTGCCGGAGGGCGAATATACCGTTACCGTTGACGAGTGGAAGGAAGCAGGCAAGTTTGGCAACCCGAATTACCGTTGGCATAATCTTGTTAGAGAAAAATATATGGACGCATTCCCTAATACCGTTACTGCTTCTGACGGTTTTAGGTTTATGGAAAACCCGATACATGACAGGATTATTGACAACCAAATAACGGCTATTAAACAGGCTGTAAAGGCGTACGATGAAGCCCACGCGACACCGGAGCAAACAGAAACAACTCAGCAGCAGGCAGAACCGGCAAGCCGTTTTGACGGCAACCGCGCTGCAAGCAGGTTGGATGAGCTTATTGGACGCAGGAAACCGGAACAGCAGCAGACCGGCAAGAAGTTTATGAACGTATTTGACGAAAGCGAACTGGACGCAGAAATTGCCAAGGCAAAAGCGGAAATGAGCAAATTAAGCGCTAATCCGTTCTTTAACCCGGCACTGATGAAATCGCTGTTTAAAATTGGCGGCATTTACATGCAGCGCGGCGTAAATAACTTTGCTGACTGGTCAGCACGTATGGTTGATACGCTGGGCAGCAAAGTAAGACCGTTTTTAAAATCGGCATGGGACGCATTACAGGCATACCCGGCAGACGTTAAGTTTAACGACGATATTATGACGGCGACGCTGGAATTTGTGGGCAGCCGCGTAGATAACGGCAGAAGCCGCGATGAAATCCGCAGCGAGTTTAGGGAAATGTATGGCGACGAGTATGTGGCGTATATTGACGCTGCGTATGAGGGCGTAAGCAGTTACCCGACCGAAATTGCCGAAAACGCTGATGTTGTAAACGAAACTGAAACGCAGGAAGAAGCCGGAGAGCAGCAGACAGAAACTGCACAAGAACCTGCCGGGAGCCAGCAGGAAACCGCACAGCAAGCCGAAAGCACGGAGCGCACAGAAACACCTGCGCCGGAACCGGCAGCGCAGCAAAGCGCCAATGTTCCGCAGGCAAGGTTTAATTTAAATGAAGCGCAGAACGGCATTGAAATTAAGTTTTTGGAGAAACCTTCGCAGGAAGTTTTAACAGGGCTTAAAAATGCAGGCTTTAGATGGAGCCGGTTTAAAAAGCATTGGTATTCCAAACAGAACCCGCGTGCCATGGCGTTTGCTGAAAGTATTGGTTATGTGCCGCAAGATGTGGTACAATCTAATCAAGAAATAAATGAAGCTCCGCCTGCGCCTGCAACCGAACCGGCAGTGCAGCAACCGGCGGCGCGGGAACAGGAGGCAACGGCAAATGGGAATGACAATGACGCAGACGGATATAGAGCAGCACCTGAAAACGTACCAGCCGCAGAAGTACAAGGAACTGAAAGCGAACGGACAGCTGAAAGAGTACGTGAGCCAGAAGTGGAAGGACGCAGCGTACAGGTTGCAGGAGATAACGGACGAGCTATTGGAGAAAGAACCTTATCCGGAGAACGCAGACCTACTGGAGAGAGTACAGCACAGAGCGGGACTGGAAGCGATAGCAAGGGAACTTCTGAACGAGGAAGTGTTCGTGCGTTAAGGCCGGCACAAAAGAAAAAGGCAAAAGCCAGTGAAGTGCCTGGGCACAACTTTACCATTACCGCTGACGAGAATATTGGCAAAGGCGGCGCAAAAACTAAATATAAAGATAATGTCGCGGCAATTAAGCTGTTAAAACAGCTGGAAGCCGAGGACAGACTGGCAACACCGGAAGAACAAAAAGTCTTAGCCCGTTATGTGGGCTGGGGCGGACTGGCTCCGGTGTTTTCTTATGGGCGTGACAGCGCTTGGGAGAGCGAGAAAGCAGAGATTAGAGAGCTGCTGACCGATGAAGAATACAATGCTGCAAGGGCAAGTACCAACAATGCGCACTATACTTCCCCGGAAGTTATTAAAGGCGTATGGGATATTATAGAGCGCTTAGGATTTAAAGGCGGCAAAGTGCTGGAACCTTCTATGGGTATTGGCAACTTCTTTGGTATGATGCCGGAAAAACTGCGCAGTAAATCTTCTTTAAACGGTGTAGAGCTGGACAGCTTGACTGGGCGTATTGCAAAACAGCTTTACCAAAAAGCCAGTGTTGAAATAAATGGATATGAAAAGACTAAATATCCGGATAATTATTTTGACCTTGCCATTAGCAATGTTCCTTTTGGCGACTATAAGCTGCACGACCCGAAATATGATAAGTACAAATTTAATATCCACAATTACTTCTTTGCAAAAGCGATTGACCAAGTACGCCCCGGCGGCCTTGTAGCGTTTATTACCAGCACCGGCACAATGCAGAGCGGCAGTGATGCAAAAAGGCTGCGTGAAATTTTAAAAGATAAGGCTGACTTCATCGGCGCAGTACGTTTGCCGGACACGGCGTTTAAGGAAAATGCAGGCACAGAAGTTACAACCGACCTAATTATTTTGCAAAAACGTGAACCGGGTGCGGCACCGGGCAAAAATAACCACGCCTGGCTGGATACCAAAGACACGGAGGTTCGCGCAAAACACGGCGGCTACCCGCTACAAATTAACGAGTATTACAGCGATAACCCGGAAATGCTTATAGGTGAGCTGAAAGAAGATACGCTGTACTATGGCGGGCGTTTGGCGCTTGACGGTACCGGGCTTGACGTTGGCAAGGAACTGGAAAGCCGCGTGGAAAAATTCCCGAAAAACATTTACAAACAGCGCACTACAAACAGAAATACCAATTCTTTGGAATCGGCACAGCGCTTTTTAGCGCCGAGCGGCGTAAGAGAAGGGCAGTTTGTAATTAATGAAAATTCTGTTTTTGCAAATAATAAAGGCGAAATGACAGAGCTGCCGAAAGCCATGCAGGCCCGTGCAAAAGATTATGTTGGGCTGCGCGAGGTAACAAAAAAGATTTTGGACGGGCAGATTAACCCGCAAGTTACCGATGAAACACTGGACGGCTGGCGCAAGGATTTAAACAAGGTTTATGATAAGTTTGTTGCAAAGCACGGTTATTTGAACAGCCCGAAAAACAAACGTGACCTTGCGCAAGACCCGGACTTTGGTATTGTTTCGGCTATTGAAAAATATACGCTGGACAAGAAAAGCAAAAAGGAAAGCGCGGCAAAGGCTGATATTTTTAGGAAGCGCACTGTAAACCCGATTATTAAAATAGATAAAGCCGACAACCCTTCGGACGCTTTGGCGTTATCGCTGAGCAACACCGGTGCGGTTGATATTGATTATATGGCAGAACTGACCGGGCAGAAACCTGCTGATATTGTAAAGGCACTGAAAGGCTTTATTTATAAAGACCCGGCTACAAATACTTATGTTACAGCCGAAGAATATTTAAGCGGTAATGTAAGACAGAAGCTGGAGTTGGCAGAGTTTTGGGGAAGAACTGACCCGGAAGCCGCAGAAAACGTGGAAGCACTGAAAAAAGTACAGCCTGTAGATTTAACGCCGGAAGAAATAAGCGTTAACCTTGGTACGCCGTGGATACCGGAAAGCGACTTGAGAGATTTTGCGCAGGAAATGCTGGGTATGCCGAACTGGGAACAGCCGCTGGATATTAGATTTAACAAGCCTGCCGGAACGTGGCTTGTAGCGTGGAATAAAGGATGGCGCGTTGATGAAGCAAAACGCGGTACTGAGGCAAACCAGAAGTGGGGCACATCACGCCGTGGGTTTGCAACTCTTTTAGACGATGCGCTGAACCAGCGCACACCGACTGTATATGATACATCTTCTGACGGCAAGCGTAGTGTAAACCAGCAGGAAACGCTGGCAGCGCAGCAAAAACTGCGTGAAATACAGGACGAGTTTAAAAAGTGGATATGGAAAGATAAAGACCGTGCCGACAGGCTGGCGGCATATTATAACCGTAACTTTAATAATATGAGGCTACGCGAATACAACGGTAGCATGTTAACGCTGCCCGGTTACAGCAGCGTAGCACCGCCGCTTAAGCAGCACCAAAAAGACGCTGTTTGGCGCATTATACAGGACGGCACGGCGCTTTTGGCGCATACCGTTGGCGCTGGCAAAACGTGGACCATGCAGACGGCGGCCATGGAATTAAAACGTTTGGGTATTGTAAACAAATCGATGTTTGTAATACCGAACCACATGCTGCAACAGTTTGAAAATGAGTTTAGAATTATTTACCCGAATGCCAAACTCTTAACCATAAGCAGCGAAAACCTTCCGGACGTACCGGCACCGGCTAAAAAAGGTGATACGGCAGAAGCTAAAAAACGCAGGGCTGCTAAAATTGCAGAGCGTCAGAAAATTCTTTCGCGCATTGCCACGGAAGATTGGGACGGCATTATTATCAGTCACAATATGTTTAAGCGTATACCGATGTCGCCGGAAGCATACAGCACATTTTATCAAGAGCAAATTGATAATATGCGTACTGCCATTATTGAGCTGACTGGCGAAAACGACCGCAACAGCAACCGCCTTGTAAAAGAGTTGGAGAAAAAAGCCAAGTCACTGGAAGAAAGATTAAAACGCGACATGAACGAGGAAAACAAGGATATTGTTATTCCTTTTGAACAGCTGGGCATTGATGAAATTTTTGTTGACGAAGCAGACCTGTTTAAAAATCTGTTTTTTGTAACAAAGATGAACCGCATTGGCGGATTAAGCAATACTAACAGCCAGCGCAGCCTTGATATGTATATGAAAACGCAGTACCTTGCGAAACATAACAATGGCCGCGGCATAGTATTTGCTACCGGCACGCCAATAAGTAACACCATGGCAGAAATGTTTACAATGCTGCGTTATCTGGACGGCAAAGGGCTTAAAGAAAACGACTTAGACTTTTTTGACAACTGGGCAGCACAGTTTGCCGAAAGGGAAACTGTTATTGAACGCAGCCCGGACGGGCAAGGCTGGCGGCAGGCAGAGAAGTTTACCAAATTTAAGAATATGCCGGAACTTATAAAAATGTTCCGCAAGGTAGCCGATGTTAAAACGCAGGCCGATTTAAATTTGGATATACCGAAACTGAAAAATGGTAAACCAACCGTTATTGAAGTAGAACCGAATAGCGCGCTGACCGATTATATTAAAAACACTGCCAAAGAACGCGCGCAGGCAATACATGATAGGAAGGTTGACCCAAGCGAAGATAACATGCTGAAATTAACCGGCGACTTGCGCAAAGCGTCGCTGGATATGCGCCTGATAGACCCGACCGTACCGGAAAGCGTTGCTGGCGGCAAGTTAAGGGCGGTTGCCGACAATGTATATAAAAAATACAAGGAAAGCGACAGCACCAAAGGCGCACAGCTTGTGTTCTGCGACCTTTCGACACCGAAGGGCACGAGCGACAAAGTTGTGGAAACCGACGGTGCAGCAGTGCCGGAAGCAGCAGAGGACGGCGAAAACGTAACTGCTTACGAGGAAATTAAGAAAAACCTTGTTAAAAAAGGTATACCCTCGGAAGAAATAGCGTTTATCCACGATGCTAAAACCAAAGAGCAAAAAGAGGAACTTTTTGCCAAAGTGCGTGACGGCAGAGTGCGCGTATTGATTGGCAGCACCGAAAAAATGGGCGCTGGCACTAACGTGCAGAAAAAACTTGTTGCACTGCACCATGTAGACGCACCGTGGCGCCCGCGCGATATTGAACAGCGTGAAGGCCGTATTTTGCGCCAAGGCAATGAGAACGCCGAAGTTGAAATTTTTAACTATGTTACCAAAGACAGCTTTGACGCTAATATGTGGGAGAAACTGAAAAACAAAGCGACGATGATAGCGCAGGCATTGAGCAATAACCTTTCTGGCCGCACGCTGGAAGATGCCGATGCTAATGTATTGAGCTTTGCTGAGATTGAATCGCTGGCAAGCGGTAACCCACTTGTGGCTGAGCGCGTGGCAGTAAATGCGGAACTTAATAAGTACGAAGCGCTTTATGCAAGCTACCGCAAAAATCAGGCAGCTAATGAACGTAAAGCAAATAATCTTCCGGCCACGATTGAATACAATAAAAACATTGCCGACAATGCGAGAGCGGATATTAAAAACCGCAGCAGCATTGAGGGCGATAAGTTTAGTATTACCCTTGGTAAGAAAGTGTTTAATAAGCGTGCTGACGCGAAAGCGGCACTTGAAGCATATGCCAGCAATAAGAGCGGCACAGCGCGCACAGTGGGCAAGATTGGCGGCTTTGAATTAAGATTAAGACCGCTTACGGCAGGCGAGAGCTATTCGCAGGGCGGCAATATTTTTGCAGCACAGGAAGGCGATGTAAAGGCTGAACTTGTTGGTAAAAATACTTATACCTGCGAGGCTACACTGGGCAGTATTGAACATGCTGTTATGCACGCTCCGGAAAAAACTTTGGACAGAGCGCAGCGCAATGTTGAAAGCTCCGAAAAAGAATTAAAGGCAGTGCAGGCAGAAATTGCCGAACCGTTTAAGTACCTTGAAAAATACGAGGAACTGAAAAAACGCAGCGCCGAGATTGACAAGGAGCTTGGCATTGGCGAAGCCGAATACAGCGCAACAACAGAACCTGCCGCACAGCGCAGCAGCGAAGAAGTTTTACGCGAATTGCAGGACGCTTTACCAAACGGCAAGTTTGAGGACGCAGGGGGCGGCGAATATACCGTTATATTACCAAATGACGCACGCATTAAAGTAAACATTGCTGACAGAATGGTTGTAAATAACCACGAAGCAGCAAGGGCACGCGGCGCTCACGGGCTTATGCGCGGCGGCGAATTAAACATTGAGGGCAGCTGGCAGAGCTTTAAAGGCAGCGATGTTGACGGCTTATTGAATTTATCGCGTACCGGCAGAGCCGGAACGGCATACCATGAAGTTATGCACGCCGCTATGGACTTGGCGCTGACCGCCAAAGAACAGCAGGCAATGGTAAAACACTTTAATAAAGAAGCGCAGGCAACCGGAAAGACAGTAAGCGAAGCAATAAGCGACGGTTATGTTGAATGGAAACGCGCCAGAGCGCAGCGCCGCGGCACGTTGTTTGGCAAACTGTTTAATAAAATGCAGGATATGCTGAACACATTAAAGAGCCTGTTTACCGGCGTTGAAAACGCGCATAATGTTATGAGGCGCGTTGAAAGCGGCGAAGTATGGCAGCGCAGCAGAAGCGAGGGCAATGCCGCCGGGAATTACAGCGTAACCAATGCAAGAATTACCGGCAGAACGGAAGTGCCGGTAGTAGATGTAACAGGACTGCCGAAAGTAAACGTAAACAGCAATACCGTAAAAACAAAAATAGCGAAAGGTTTAATTGGTAAAACCTTACGCATTATTGGCAGTGACGGCATCGGCAGAGTTGCGAGCATGAAAGACGGCAAACATATTGTCAATTCGTCTAATAATCCGCAACGAAGCGATGATACAAGGCGACAAGCCTTGTCTGTCGTTGACAATATTTTAAACAGCGCTGTATATGTTGAAAAACACCCGGACGCAAGGCACGGAACAAACGCACGGTATATAGAACTTTACGCCGCCGTTAAAAACGGCAATAATTTAACCCGCTTCCGCATTGTTGCCAAAGAGGGCGATAACACAGCAGGCGAGTTTGAAGTTAAGGATGCAAAGTTTTATGACATAATAAAAGACGGCACCGTATCTGCCAATATGTTTAAGAACATATTGCCCGCGAGCGTACCAAATGGTAGGCAAGGGCGGGATACGCAGAACGTTCCGTCTATATCAGAAGGAACACCCGCTATAGTCATACCTCAATCGGGTATGCAGAACGGAAGTGTTCCTTCTACGATTAGTGTAGCACAGCTTTTAACAGGGGTCAAGGACAGAAGTGGCAAACTGTATGTAAAAGCAAACGGCGAGCTGAACTATGAAGCTGAGGCTTTAAAAGCAGCAAGTAATGTGCAGTATTCGGCAGAAGAACTTACGCCGGAGCAGAAAGCGGCGCAGGCATTTACCAATACGGAGCGCAAGACAACGTGGCAAAGCGCAAAAGATTGGGTGAAAAAACAACGCACGGAGTTTTACCGTGACTGGATTGATAAAAACGACAGCTTACACGGGCTTGACGAAGCTATTGCAATGACAACCGGCATTAAAACCGACGGCGACCAAAGTGTATACAATCGCGTGCAGACTTTACCGGCGACAACCGCAGGCATGGCAAATGCTTTAATTGAAGGCGATGGTAACAGTTTGAAAGCACTTAATGAACGATTGAAATACAGGAAACTGCCGCACAATGTTACTATGCAAATGGTGCTGGACAACATCAATCACGAGAAGATGGACAAAGCACACCCGAATTATTTAAAACGCGGCGGCTTTAAAAACTGGATTGACGCTTTTGGCGCATATCTGGGCAGCATACGCTTAAATGAGATGCTGTTATTGCACGATGAAGCATACCACCAGAGAGTTAAAGAATGGGAAGCAAACGGCGGCAAGGGTAAAAAGCCGGAATACAAGCCGTACCTGCTGCCGAAAGGTTTAACGCAGGACGACCTTGAAAGTGTTATTAGAAACGCGCCGCCGGAGTTTAGAAAAGCGGCCCAGATGTACTGGAAGTTTAACGATAATATTTTAACCGTTATGGAAGATGCCGGATTAATCAGCGGCGAAACGCACAAACTGCTGAATACCAAATATAAATATTACTGCCCACTTATGCGTGACTTTAGCGACACGGCTGCGGCAGATAACTTTATAAACGGTTTAAGCAACGGCGGGCGCGGCATCGGCAATGTAAGCAGCATGTTACGCCGCATTAGCATTGAGGGCAGCGAGCGCAATGTAATAAACCCGCTGGAAAGCACCATTAAGGCAGTAGCAGTAATGTGCAACCGTGCAG